>Ga0105045_10000629_pt1 | contig 26495 bp, 24 predicted proteins | sample MAT02_FD_78089 | JGI IMG/M metagenome (GOLD analysis project Ga0105045, IMG submission 78089) | Freshwater microbial communities from Lake Fryxell liftoff mats and glacier meltwater in Antarctica - MAT-02 (megahit assembly) | ecosystem: Environmental > Aquatic > Freshwater > Ice > Liftoff... | reverse complement strand
AGCCTTCAGCGAACGACCGATCGCCTTCGCAATGGACTGGGGAATCACCGCTGCCGGCCAAACGATGCTGGTCGAAGTCAACGATGGCTATGCGATGGGCAACTACGGACTCAGCGGCATGCCTTACACAGCCATGATCGAAGCCAGATGGCGGGAATTGATGGGACTGCCCGATAACGGTGTCGGCGACTGCTTCTCGATCTGATTCTCGATCTGTTCCGGAATGCGGCCAAGAATTTTTGCGTAGTCTCTCAATTCTTGTAAGATTGCAGTCGGCGTTACGCCTTATTTGTGCGAGGTCGCAATTCGTCACGCCCGAACCGCAAGCCCATTGCTACCGAATAGTTCTCTTTTCTTTAGATTAACCATGCGCGATGCACCTACCACCAGGATCAGCTTGCTTGCCTTCGCTCTAAGTACGAAGAAAAATTTCGTCCCAAAAGCGAGAGGGCCGTCAATGCTGTCCCCGAAGTCAAACGAGTGACTAGTCCTGGCGGCACATGCGGCTTTGAGGCAAAATCCCTGGGGCGCCAAAGCTGGAGTTCGAGGTGAATTTTAGTTTACGCTAACGTCGCGGAGCGACGTGCGATATTGTCGCCCTTCGCTCCGCGAAGGAAGCGAGCGGGCCAGCGCTCTTGCAATGCGAGTGGTGATCTGAGGGCATTCGGCTTGCCGCTACGAAAACAAAATTGAAATTGAAGCCACTTAAGACTTCAATCCGCAAGCTCTCTCCGCCCGCAAAAGTACATTGCTTGCTCGTTCTCGAGCCTTCGCAGCGCCTTTGCTTAAGATATCCGCGACCAAGGCAGGATTGCTTTCCAGTTCGGCACGCCGCAAGCGAGCTGGCTGCAAATACGCATCCGAAACATCCGCGAGCCGTTTCTTGACTTCGCCATACCCAAAGCCGCCCTTCATGTAGATTCCGCGCAACTCTTCTATCTGCTCCGTGCTCGCGAACAATCGGTAAAGCTGGAATAAATGATCGGTCTCTGGATCCTTTGCGTCCTCCATCGGACGCGAGTCGGTACTGATACGCATAACTTTTTTGCGAAGCTCTTTCGGCTCATCAAAAAGCCCTAACGTGTTGTTGTAGCTCTTGCTCATCTTCTCGCCGTCGGTGCCTGGCACCTTCGCAGCACCGGGCACAATTTTAGCCTCCGGCATCGTGAAGACCTCGCCGTAATGGGAGTTGAAACTGCGAGCGAGATCGCGGCACACTTCGATATGCTGCACTTGATCTTCGCCGACCGGTACCCAATTAGAATCGTAGGCCAAAATGTCCGCGGACATCAAAACGGGATAAGTGAATAAGCCTACATCGGCTCGAAGCCCTTTGGATGTTTTGTCTTTATAGGCATGACAGCGCTCCAACAACCCAAGCGGCGCACCTGTCATCAATAGCCAACAGAGCTGTGAAACCTCTGGCACATCGGATTGAACAAACAACGTTGCTCGTTCCGGATCCAAGCCTAACGCCAGCAAGTCCAAGGCAGCGTCCTTGACATAGCCACGCAGAATTTGCGGATCGCGAATGGTTGTTAAAGCATGCAAGTCGGCGATGAAGTAATAGCCGTCGTGGGCGTCCTGAAAGTCGATATATTGTTTAATCGCTCCGAAATAGTTACCCCAATGAAATCGCCCGGTGGGTTGGATCCCGCTCAAAACTCGCATTTTCGATTCTATTCCAGTGAGTGTTTGCAACACCTTGCGATGTTACGCTTTCAATGTCCCAACAATCTCGCGAACCGAACTCGCACCGATCGATGCCAGAGCTTCGGGCAAGCCGCGTATCAGCTTGAGACTGATCAACGGATCGTAGTAATTCGCCGTTCCAATTTGAACCGCAGATGCCCCCGCAACCAAGAACTCCATCATGTCATCTAGGCTCGCGATGCCGCCCACGCCGATGACCGGCACGCCGACTTGACTTGCAACTTGATAGACGCATCGAAGAGCAATGGGTTTAATCGCAGGTCCGCTAAGCCCGCCGACAACATTGGCGAGCATCGGTTTGCGCTTCCGCCAATCGACCGCCATTCCAAGAACCGTATTGATACATGTCACGGCGTCGGTGCCCGCATCTTTGGCTGCTCGCGCAATTTCCACGATACGCGTTACGTTGGGTGTAAGCTTAGTAAGGATCGCGCAATCAAGGACCTTGCGAACGCTGCTGACCACTTCGTGGCAGAGCGTTGCGTCTGTCCCGAAATCCACACCGCCTGAAACATTTGGGCAGGAAACATTCAGTTCCACCGCCTCCAAGCCCTCAGCTTCGCCAAGTCGATTTGCGAGCAAAACGAAATCGTTTAGCGACTTGCCCGCGATGCTGACGATGATTTTCGCACCAGTCGCTTTGAGATAAGGCCAGTGGTTTGATAAAAAATAGTCTATGCCATCGTTGTCTAAGCCGATTGCGTTGAGAAGACCGGAGCTTGTTTCGACGGTTCGCCAAGGCGCATTTCCTGGCCTTGGATTTTGAGTAATGGTCTTCGGCAAGATACCGCCCAACTCAGTGAGCGGCAACACGCCAGCCATCTCTCTCGCGTATCCGAACGTGCCTGAAGCAACCAGCACGGGATTCTTTAAAGCAAGACGGCCCAATTGGACACTTAAGTCCAACTCAGCCGTCGGTTCTGTTTTCGATTGCGATACCTCAATCATCCAGGATGAGAGCCCTTGCCCAATCGCTTGGCGATAGCTTCGGTCGGCAACGCAATCACTGTGGCATTGGCCATGGTGTCCGTCGAAAGGATATCCAACGAATCATCCCCGCCTTCGGCAGCTTCATATTGGACTAAGTAGGCGCCAACCTGCAAATAATTCTCGTGGAAAATCGGCGGCCAAAAGTCTTCGGCTCGGTGAGCTAAGGTGCGAGCTAGCAGACGCGTTGCGCGTCCAGAGAAACCGCTTAGAACCATCTCAAGGCGGCCTAGTGACTCGCGGAAAATGTAGAACACCAAAGCCGCATCGCGACCAGGCGTCGCTCCACCAGCAAAGGCCCAACTGCCATCCGCGGTTTCGTAGTAGAGTCCAGCCTCTGCGGCTTTTTCCGTTTTACTCAATTGCATCCCGGCCGAGCAAGCTGGCGGATGCGGATCGTGATCGCGATACCTTAGGAAGAATGGACAAGCTCGATCGGACGCTTTGGATACATCGTCTTGAGAGACAAAAGCATCGCAACCAAAAGCATTGGCCAGCACAAGCTCGACTGTGGGATTGCTTTTGACCGAGCCGAGGCAAACCATCGCCTTGTCACCACCCATTTCCGAAAAATCATCATAGACAGATTGAGCGCGCCCGTGCACTTGTTCTACGCTCATCGTCCCGGGACTCCAGACCAAGGTCTGACGAAGATGCTCGATATGTGGCATCTCCTTGCTTCCGCCCTTCTTCGCGGAAATCGCTTTAGCTGTCCCGCCAAGCGTCGATACGCCATTAAGCACTTCACCCGCAAGCACACTATCCGATGCCACAATCCAAGCGGTGTCGGCAGATTCATTGTCAGGTGGACGACGTACGCCGACGCAAATTTCTAGACGAGAACGCCTAGCAAGCATTTCCCAAAAATTCTCTGGAGTGATAGCAAAAAGTGCACCTGGCAACTCTTCGGCACGAGCATAACCATGTTCGATCAAGTAATCGCACAAACGGGACAATGCCTCGATCGGGATGTACTTGGCTTCGTTTTTGAGAAGCGCTGCAACCTGATGTCGATCAAGCCCTGTGTACTCCACGATGGCCTTGATCGTCCCGGGGCGCTTTCGGCGGTCCGGCGTATGACCTAATAATTCTGCAAGGCGAAACGCATAACGCATCTTGTTTGCTTCACTTCCTAGCGACTATTTGAAAAATTTATATATTCGTCGCATTAATAGTAACGTGGTTGGGGTCCATTAGGCAAGCTATTCTGCACCGCCTAAGCAAAACTCTACCCTTCAAGGGGCTTTAAAATACCAAAAAAGATTAGCTTCCGATCCACCTTGCATAAATTTTTCGCGCTTCGTCCGGGTTTTCCGTTCCTTGAACGACCGCTCGAGCGTCAGAAAAAACGGTAATTACATACGGATGGTGGCTGAATCGAACCAAAAACGCACTTTCGGTAACTTCGCCCTCAGTGCGAAGTCTCGCGGCGAGTACTGATAAATTTAAGGGTTCGCGTCCCGACGCTTGAATTTGGACCGCACCTCGACCGCAAAGTACTCGTGCCTGGGTACCGATGTTGCCGTTGAGAAAATCAAGATCACCCTGCACGCATGCCCTACAACCAAGCTGCTCGTTCGGTTCTTTGCTTGCTAAGTTGCGAGGCACTTTGATTTTCCGAACTTCGCCCGCCCATAGATCAAAGATTCGCAAACAGCCATCGCCAGCCTGATCGGCATTTACCAATAACTTGATCGCTTCGATCGCCTGCCAAGAGGCAATGACTCCAACAGCTGCCCCGAGCACCCCAGCAGAATCGCACGTTTGCATTTGCTCGACCGGCGGGGGCTCGGACAGCAAGCAGCGAAAGCATGCTGTCTTGCCAGGTACGAAGGCCATCGACTGACCAGAAGCACCGACGATCCCGGCATGCACCCAAGGGATTCCAAAACGAATAGACAGATCGTTGATCAAAAATCGCGTCTCAAAATTGTCCGTCCCGTCGATAATGCAATCGACATCCGAAAGCCATTTTGCTGCGTTGGTATAAGTTAAATCCTCAACGACAGACTGCAATTGGATCAAGGGATCGATGGCCAGCAAGTGTTCCTGTGCGGCAATCGATTTTGGCCGAACCTCCATTGCATCTTGCGTTGTGTAAAGCGCCTGTCTCGGCAGATTATCCAATTCGACCCAATCCCGATCAATCAATCTTAGAAAGCCAACGCCGGAACGACATAATCGTTCAGCAACCATTGCACCGAGAGCCCCCATTCCACAAATGGCAACTCTCGATTGACTAAGCAGACTTTGGCCTCGCTCGCCTATTTCGATGTACGCTTTTTGGCGTCGAAATCGGTCATCCATATTTCGTTATCGATCCGAAATGATTTCGAGTTCCAAATTGAGTCTGACAAAGTCGTCGAAGCGAAGAGAGCCAGTGCCCGTTCGAAGCAAGGACATGACACCCAAAAAGTTTTCATATTCCTTTTCTGCCTCATCTTTGGTGTGCCCCTTTTCTAACATGTTTTGCGAAATCAACTGCGCTCGATTCGCTTCCAAGATTCGCTTGAGCGCATCAAAGTCTACCGTCAAGCGAGTATTATCCGCAGGGTCTTTTTCCGAATCGATCAACCTCACATTCGTAGAAACTTTTTTCGCAAGCCAGTTCGCACTCGTGAGAATAACCAAGTCGCCATCGAATGCCAAAGTCGGACTGAAATTAAATTGGATAGGAAGTCCGTTTTCGTATCGTTTGTCCGCATCCTTGATGTACGAAGCTGTGTAGAGCTGTCTACCATCGATGGTTTCGGAGTCGAGATCCAACTGCGCATTGCCTTCCGTCGCTCCGGTGATATTGATAAAGCCGATGAAGGTCTGAAACATTCTCTTGAGATCCTTTCGCATCATTGGGTTTTTTAGTTTCGCGACAAGTCCGAAACTAGGCAACTGAATCGCTGGAACCAGAGTTGGATCGAACTGCTGCTCCGCAGCGATCAACTCAATTTGAGGTTCAATAGCACCGAGAATGTCAGTCCCAAAATCCTTTCCCGAAAAGAGCGTCGTCAGGGTGCTATCCGCTTGAGCCAATTGATCATTCACTTTTTCGTCGAAAAGATCGCCTGCCCGCATCCACAGCTCAGATAAATTGCGATACGTGCTTAGGTTGGCCATCATGTTCGAACTGTCTACCAATGAGGTAGCGTGTCCGCCGCCCTGCGGGCCAACGAAAAACGTTCGCGATTCTTCAGTCGAAGCCTTATCGTGGGGAATTCGGAAATCGATCGCAATCTTATCTTCGCTGAGAAACAACTCACCGATCGCAAAACTGGTTTTGTGCATCGCAGCCAGCACACCACCGAGGATAAGTTCGGCACCGAAGTCTTTAGCTTTCCCCGTCAACAGATCCGTAGCGACGCCTGCTTGCCGTAATGTGTCGATGTCAACGAATGCTTTGATGCACGCGTCGCCTGCGTTAGGCTGTTGGGAATGGACTTTCCAAGCCTGTTGAAATAGAGGTTTGTTCAAAAGGTGGTCGTCTGTGGAATCCAGATGGCGATCGATAATGTTTTTTCCCAACTCGCCTTTGTTGGTAACGATCAAGATAGAACCTATGTTTCCAACCATCACTTTTTGAAACTCGTAACCATGAACGCCTCGATAGTCCGCCTCAAGAATGGGATCGGGCTGATTTTTCGATGTGGCGTCTGTCCTGGCAATCTTTACTAGTTTCTGCAAATACTCTTCGATCCATTCCTGACTCTCGGTATTCGCCAAGAGGACGGCCCCCTCGCTCTTCTGGTCTACAGCCAAGTGCAGTCCATTCGTGGTTAAGCTTTTAAGGACGGTGTCCAATTTGTCACCAACTACATACTCGAAAACAACCAAACCTGCATTGAGTTTGCGAACCTCGGGCAGTCGCAACAGTTTTTTATACGGAGCCGAATTTTGCAGAGACTTGACGAAAGGGTGGTTCAAAACGGACTCAACCGATTTCGCTTCGAAGTAAACAGCCGTCGTGTCCGGTAGCAGCTTGCGAACATCCATATCGTCGGCAAAAACAAAACGATTCGACAACCCTGGCATGCAAAACAGGATGGTCGCCAAAGTTAGAAGAATAGAACGAGAGGATTTCATGGCAGGAGAGTTGGCTGAGGTTTGTGGGCAGGAGATGGATCAACAAGATTGTACTTCATTCTGCCATTCTTCGTTGAGAAATAAATACCGAGCGAATCTCGACACTTCTTGCCAAACGCCACCGAGAAACTGGCAGAGCCTGCTATCAGTGGGTTCCGAGGCAGAGCCCTGGAACCAGATGGTGGCGATCAGCGAAAAGTGTCTGAATTCGTCCCCGTTCTTTCTCAAACAGGCAGTGTTACACGGCAAATCGTTCCACCGTTTGGAACGGGTTCGAAGTTGATTTCCCCGCCCAATCCGCGAATCACATTCCTTGTCAAAAAAACGCCAAGCCCCATCCCCTGTCCCACTTCCTTTGTTGTGAAAAAGGGTTCGCCAATTCGTCGTTGCACCTCCTCGGTCATCCCAGTCCCCATGTCGGTGATGGTCAATCTCCAGATTTCGGAAGCCTTTGTCGCGCCAGTGTTCTTTTCGACTTCCGCGAGTAAGGCAATGGATTGTTCGGGTGCCGAAGCATCGAGACCGTTTTGTAGCAGGTTTCGGAGCGCTTGCGACAACGCTTGTTTGGGCAAAATTCCGAGCGAGTCCCCAATTTTGTTGGACATGTCGATTTTGACTCGCTGTGGCTCCCGCATCGCCTGCACTGTCTCTCGCAGAATCTCGCTCAAGGCCACGGGGCGCAGATTCTCTGCAGCCGCTTCGCCAGCGCCGCTCTTCATGCGATGCAAAATTTCTTTGCAACGATTCAGCTCTTCCCGAATCAGCTCGACATCGCGACGGATAGACGGGGATGAGTCTGTCTTTTCTAGATTTCGCGATAGCTCCTTGGCAACAACGGCGATGGTCGACAAAGGTGACGCTAATTCATGTCCAGCCCCCGCTGCCAAGGTGGCGAGCGCCTCGAGCCGCTGCGATCGTTCCCGTTCCTTTTCAACCTCTGCCAATTGGACCTCACGTTGCCGTAGCTCCATCGCCAACATGGAGACAAAGTAGGTAATCACGCAGCAGCAAGTTGAAAACGCAATCAAGAACGCGTACTTCGTTACTCCCCAGAATGCGTTGTGCGCCAATGGCGAACTGTCAAAGACGTCGAGCGAGTAAGCTCGATTTAGCAAAAACATGCCACCCAAAACGGAGGCAAGCGAAATGCACCACGCCCACATCCGCGGCAAGATCATCCCCGCAATCGCCACGTTGGCAAAGTAAAACGAAGTAAACGGATTGGCTGCACCTCCAGAGAAATAGAGCAGCGCAGTCAACGTCAAAACGTCAATTCCAATTAATAAGCCAATGGCGCGGCTGCCGATCGTATCATCGCTATCTGCCTGCGGCTCAGCGACAACGCTGGCTCGTCTTAACTTCCTCGCCCACAGCCAAAGGACGGTGTTGCTAATCGCCGTTCCCGTGACGAGCACCAACAGTTCGAGAATCGGCAGAGGCACATTCAATACAAACCAAACGTAACCAATGACAAGCAATTGGCCAGCAACCGCGATCCATCGCAACTGCGTTAGCCAAATCGCCGTCGAAATATGCGGCTCCGAAAAAACATGCATTCGTTTTGAGATGGTCATACCTCTAGCTGGACAACATTTTTTGGGCGGTTGAGTTTCCGATGGATACTTATCATAACCCGAAGCGTAAGCGAGGGGTTTCACGGACGGTCACTCGCTGACGCGTCGGGTAATGAATACTCCGGACTAGTGCCTTATCTAACTTTGATTTTTGGGTAGCGGAACTCGCTAGAGTTTCGGTGTACAGCTGGAACTCGAGCGATCAAATCACCGAAAGCCTTGGCGGCGTCCGCTACGCTCACACGCACCAGATACAAACCCAAATGGTTCCTACTCATACTCAGCCCTGGCGGTACTCGTAATCGTAATCGATCGGCGATTTAGATAAAGATTGGAGGAGGGGTTGGCTAACCAGTGAGTATCTCATGCTGAATAACACCATGCACATCCGTCAACCGAAACCTGCGTCCTTGGAATGGATAAGTCAAACGTTGATGATCAACGCCTAACATGTGCAAAATGGTAGCATGCAGATCGTGCACTTGTACCGGCTTGTCCACCACATTGTAGCCCAACTCATCCGTTTGCCCGTAAACCATACCTGGCTTCGCTCCACCTCCAGCCATCCAAATGCTAAAGCATCGAGGGTGATGATCTCGACCGTAGTCGGTAGCGGTCAATTTGCCCTGACAATAATTTGTTCGTCCGAACTCACCACCCCAAACCACCAACGTATCGTCCAACAGTCCGCATCTCTCCAGGTCGGCGACCAATCCCGCCGATGGTTGATCGGTTTGCAAACATTCTCTCTTTAGACCAGCTGGCAAACCGCCATGATGATCCCAATCCTGGTGAAACAACTGGACAAAGCGAACTCCGCGTTCTACCAATCGTCGAGCCAATAAGCAATTCGCGGCGAACGATCCCGGCTTATTAACATCGGGCCCATACAAATTCAAAACATCTTCTGGCTCGTCCACTAAGTTATTGACTTCGGGGATTGAGGACTGCAGCCGATACGCCATTTCATATTGTGCGATGCGTTCATCAATACCTGGATCATGCGTTTGCTCGCGCTGAGCCAAATCCATGTCGCGACTCAAATCCAACATGGAGCGGCGTTGGCTTCGCGAAACTCCTTCTGGATCATTGAGAAACAACACCGGCTCTGCTCCAGCTCGCAACTGAACGCCTTGATAACGCGATTGCAAAAAGCCGCTTCCCCAAAGCCGTTGATACAGCGGTTGACCTCCTTTGTCCTTGGTTACTAAAACCACGAAGGCAGGTAGATTTTCGTTCTCGGTTCCCAACCCATAGGACATCCATGAACCGATCGATGGCCGGCCCGCCATCTCCGATCCCGTTTGAAAAAAGGTAATTGCCGGGTCATGATTGATCGCTTGCGTTGTCATGGATCGCACTACACACATCTTGTCAACAATCTTGGCGGTGTAGGGCAGCAGTTCGCTAACCCAAGCGCCCGATTCGCCGTGCTGTTGAAACTTAAAAATGCTTTTGGCGAGCGGCAAGATGGCTTGGTTGCCACTCATGCCTGTTAGTCGTTGTCCATTGCGCACGGAGTCTGGCAACGGTTGCCCATGCTGCTCTGCCAAAATCGGCTTGTAGTCAAACAGATCCAATTGTGACGGACCGCCCGATTGAAAGAGATAGATAACACGTTTCGCGGTTGGTTTGTGATGAAGCTCCGTCAGCACACCCGGAACTCCTGAACCAGGAACACCAGAGTCAAGACCCCCGAATGTCTTTTGCGAATCCGCACTCAACATGCTGGCCAATGCGATTGAGCCAAGGCCCGCAGCCGACTGCGAGAAGAATTGCCTTCGTTGGAATTGAATCGACATGTTCGATGTTCTATCAGTCATTTTTCTAACTTTCGATGCTCGAAGCAATTTTCACGCTTGTGCGGGATCGGCTGCGGTCGGGATTTCGCTTTCGGCTTCGGCACTTCCCCATTGTGACTGCATTGCCTTTAAATCGTCGTTTCGACCAAGTGCTTGATAGCAATGCATAAGACCACCGGCGGCATAACGGTAGTTGCTGCAATCATCCAGCGAAAGTTCAAAGGCCGCACAGGCCCTTTCCCATTCTTTGTTCTGGACGAGAGCAAGCCCTAAGTTGTAATGCACTCCAGCCGCATACGGCACGCGTTCTAGAATGGATTGGTAGATCTTGGTTGCAGCCGAATAGTTGCGTTTCGTCGCTTTGAGGTTGGCTGCATGGAGCCCTAAAAAAGGACCGGCTACATGGTCGCTGGCATAGGCGCGAATGAGTTGGTAAATGGCGGGAATGATTCCCAGTATGAAAAGGAAATTGACTGCCAGCATCTTCCAAGCCGTACCTCGCATGCACGCAGGGCATCGCATCGACTCATTTGTCCAATAACCATAAACGACAAAAAGAAAGTAGAAGTAAAACTCGGTGAACTTGCGAGGGTGCGAATACATTCCGCAGTGCTCGCATAGCTTGTACTCCGGTTCATTCTTAGGCGTCTCAGGCTGTTGCGGAACAGTGAATACCGTATCGCAATAGTCGCAAAATAATTGGGGCGTTGGCTCGAATCGACTTAGATTCAGAGTTGCGTCACAGCAGGGGCAACGTTCTTTACGAAACACACCAAACTGTCCTCCAGCCTTCCAGGCTTCTTCCTCCTTGGCTACCTGTACCGCACTTCGAATGCGATCGATATCAGTCCTTAGTTGCTTTACGCTTCCTGAATGCATCAGAATAGAAATTGCTTTGGCCTCCCCCTCCGCTCCAGGCACGACGAAAAGAAGAACCTTTTTTACCTGCATAGTGTGAAGAATGTCGGAGGCCAAGTAAAGTTCACCGGCCAGATCAAGCTGCACGCCATCAAAACTCCCTTTTTTTGAGAGGAAAGTGGTCGGCTGTCCGGCTTCGTTCAACAACTGATACTTGAAGGTTTGCGTGTTCATTGTGAGCGTGTAAAAGGATTTGAGGATGGGGTCGTGGTTCGCAATTAAAACGCGACCCTATTATAACCACTTCCAACGGGACTGTCTCAGTTGTGCTAACGGGGACCCCGCTAGGACTTCGTACCAGATCGTCACCATGGTTCCGTCCTCGCATTCAATCGTCGACGGGTAGCCCAAATCCGAGGATTTCGCGTCATTGGTAATGGAAATTGCATCGGTCCAGGTGACCCCTTTATCGCGGCTCATTCGAGCTTGAATGCCTAATGGGCTTCGCCGATGACCATAGGACATCAAAAGATTCCCGTTTCGCATTCGCAGCAAATGGGAAGGCAATCCCCAAACGCCAATCGCGTGAGGAATCGTCCAAGTGCGTCCGCCGTCCGTCGATTCGCTTTGAAGCGTCTGGCCATCGTCGGTTTTGTTCTCATTTCGAATATGGCAAATCATCCGTCCCTCGCCCGCATCCACCAGATGGAGCTCGTGATACCGACTGGGATCATCACCAGGGCGTTGTGGGATAATTGCTAGCCAGTTCCAATGAGTACCGTCGTCACTGGATTCACAAACACCGATACGTTCGTCGCCATAAATCGCTTTACCTGCGTACAACAATCTGCCATCAAGCAAAACAACTGGACCGTGCGGGCTATTGAGTGGAACCCGGTATCGCTCGGACCATGTAACACCTCCGTCCACCGAGCGCAACATGAAATTCCCCAACTCGGAATTCCGCTGTTCAGCAGTTAGTCTGCTTTGGACCGCTTGCCACTCGAGAAGCAATTTCGGATCGGAGAACGCTCCCGGTTCTCCAGGTAAAGCTTTTTCTGCCCGAGCTAATTTAGGTTCGTATGCCAAGGAAGTGAACGTCGAAACGAGAATGCTACCGCGAATTGTTTCAACAACCCCTGCGTCGCGATCGTCAATCGGCCCGTCGTAGAGCACTTGGGGCCAACTCCAAGTAGCTCCGTTGTCCTTAGATCGCATGAGTTCCAGTCGTCCAAACGGACATACATGGCTCTCGCGTCCGCCAGAAAACGCAAGAAGCAATTCGCCATTCTTGCGTTGCGTCAAAGTCGGCCAGCCATGATACAAAGGCGGCTTCCAACTAATTACCTTGGTTTCGAGAACCTCAATGGCGGGTCTGTTCTCTGCGAACTCGGATGAAAATAGCCGGTCAATTGCTGCTGATGTTGCTGTAACTCCGAGAGCAACGGTGGCGAAGCAAAAAAAGCGACGTCGATCTTGCATGGACTTTTGTTGGGTAAGGAGGTCGTCTCGCAATTTGGTGTGCCTAACATAATAACTTGTTACACGCCCAAATGGTCCAGAGTTGCAACTTCCGCAAGCAAAGTCTGGACGCTATCTTGTATCTAAGCAAGTTTGCAGGAATGATTGGGTTAAACCGGGAGCAAAACGGGCCTCGATCGCGAGGCGTTTCCCACGCGGTTAAGCGAAACGACCTCAGTACACGTGCCTACTTCAACCTGTTTAGAAGCAAACCGTAACTATCGATGAAGCCCCATAATGCCGCCAGCACCTCCTGAAAGACTTGAATTCACCGATTGCCTGGGATGCGGAAAGCGAGTGGCCACGACCGCGACTCTTTGTCGCCATTGCAATACAAAACGCAATGTTGGCTCGACAGCGACCAGAAGTCAAAGTCCTCGCGACATAGTTCGCACCGCAGATTCAAAAGAGGATTCCGATACAGACTCCCATGCGGCTCTCTCACTGGGTGGTTACGGCAAGGACGACTACGACGAGGAAGAAGAAAACGAGCAGCCCTCAAGCGGCATTCTTACAGGCATGCAATGGTTTTGGTGGTACGTAGCCTTGATCCTACTAATCTTCTTTTTGGTAACCGCATTGCTACCCCAACTGTGGTAGGTTTCGCATTCTTTGGCTGTGATTTTATAATCCTACGCGTGAGCGAGGGATCGAGGTTGCCCCCTCGCTTACGCATCGGGTTGTGAATACGCTGTGACTAAGAGGTCGGGGAAAAATCTCACAGCCTCTCCATTTGTCTTAGACTCAAAACCGTTGTTTTTGAATTGAGGACGACACGTGGAATGTGCCTGCTACTATCGAATCTCGTTTAGGGTCGTTTGCGATTTGACGCGACGACTCTTTTCTGCGGAACATGTCCAGTAGAGACTTCTCTTTGCGTCACATGACGGCCGTACTGTGGCGGTACCAATCGATGCAAGATTACTGGGATCGGGCTGGTGTGCACAATAACTTGTTTGCCATTGATTATCTGCTTGTGCTGTGCCGCATTCGCTTTTCCGCAAATGACGATACTCAGAGAGAGCATAGCAAGTAGAGTTGTGACGATTTTGCGGATTGTTTTGGTGTTCATGCGAATAAGTCCATGTTTAGAGTCTATAACGATCTTATCCATCGAGAAATAGTATACCCCGTCTTAAATCGCAGCTGATCGGAATCAAAAAGTTTTGCAGATCTGCGATAGGTTTGGCGTTTGTACCGATTGAGTCGTCGAAGCAGGAATTCATCCCATGTTTTCCGAGCGCGTCTACTTGAGTTGTTCTTCGACTTCGATGACTCTAGAATCAGTCGGAGATTTCAACAGCGCTTTGCAAAGAAGCGGTTTCAATCACGTGAGAAATTCCATGCATTCTGGTTGGCTAGTCGAAATGGCGGGTTTGTGGGGCTTCCACGGGGCAACGCTTGTTTGCGAACGTGATCCATTGCCAGTCGAAGCCGTCAATGAATACTGGCTCCGTAGCCGTATACGATTCGACGGATGGAACGCGATGCTTTCCAATCTGCGCCCGAAAACGCTTTCCCTGAGCGTGTCCAGCCGTGTACGAGCCTGGCATAAACTGCGGAGCGTTATCGAAGAGGTTCTACTCGCGGAACCGCTAACACGAGTTTGTGTCGCCGTCGCTTCCCAGCTGGAACAACGACAAGTGGATTGCGATGCTCGAGCGATTCTGCACAATGTGTTGTCATCGCACCTTGAAGTTCGGAATCGATGCCTCAAGATTATCCTCGAAGGAATCGAACAGGGTTTGCCTGAGGCTGAGGAACTGAATCAACTCCGCCATTACCTCGAACACTGGACGGATTTGCTGCTCGGCTATTTCGCACATTCAACCCTCGGCGGCCAATACGCATTTTCTGTCTCCCGAATGGAGGAGTTTGCAGAGGACTACAGCCAAAGAATGCTGGGCGACCAATCCAAAGTCGTGTGGTCTCTTCTCCAAGCGAGCTGCCGAGCTTGGCTCGATGACCATTGCTCACACTCGCCCGTCTCGCCGCGAATGAACCAACGTATTTGCGAAGCCGCGATCGGAATGATTCATCCGCATTTGTTCGATTCGCTGGGTTGCATGCGAACGCGATTGATCCAATCCATCGAATACGGAATCAAACACGCGGACGAAACAGTCGCCAGTCTCGAGGACGGCTCCTGGGAGTCGATGTCCAAAGTCTTGTCGACATCCAAAAAACCCGATTCCGTGCGCTTTCAAGCTTAAGCTTCGCCCAAATTCAGGGATGTCTCTGGAATAACTTTGCAGCGAAACGACATAGCCTTCGGCGATTTGCGAGTCAAACCGAAATCTTGGCGAGTTCTGCTACGGCTATCCTCCAACTAAGTCGCTTACTTCAGCGGCATACCTGGTTCTTGTTTGCCATTGGTCGTCAGGATTTGAAAGTGATGGACGCCTGCGGCGAGCGGGTGTGCACTCGTCCAAATGATCTTTTTATCGCGAGTGACCTCGACCATCGAAATTCCCGTGTTGGCAGCATGGCTTCCGATAACCGTGTTACCGTTGGCCAATCGTTGAGAGCCACACGGGTCTTTGAAAATTCCATTCACGTCTTCGTTGGTCACTTTCCAAACGATTCCGCCGCTCGGATCCAATTCGATCACTTTGTTGCCGTGCGTTAGAGATGCAACGGTATTTCCATTATCAAGTCGAATGGCGGTGAACGGCCAGTTTTCAGCAGCTCGACCGCCGAGCTCGTCGAAATCGGTTTTCATGGTTCGAATAATTGTCCCGTCTGGTGAATACTCCTTCATCGCGAAGGCCAACAAGTGAGGGACGAGGTAGTTTCCATTTCGCAATTGGCGCGCCATACGTGTTTGCATATGGGCATTGTCCGTTTCGGGTTGGAGAGGCACGTCGACAACGATGTCCCCTTTATTATTCACCTCGAGAAGTCGCGGGCGGTTTCCCAATTCCGTGACGAGTGTGTTGCCGTTGTAGAGACGTTGTGTTGTGCCGATCTCGCGATTTTCTGCGCTCCTTGTGTACGAGAATACGATCGTCTTATGCCGAGTCACTTCTTCGACCCGATCACTAAAGGCTAGGAGTACGTTTCCATTGGGTAGAACGAATCCATCTCGCGAGCCGTCGGTATATTCCCAATCGACCGTACCTTCTTCATTGATGATTGCAGTCTTGCCACCCATCACAAGGTAGCTGTGGCGAACTGCTGTCGGCTCGTCCGCATGTAGACAAGACAGGCAGCCAATAAGGCAGGCCGCGACAACGGCAGCCAATCCCAACCCGTAGCGTAAGCGAGGGGCAGCCACTTTCTTTCGCGTCGTACTTGGGATTTGACCACTTGCAGATAGCATAAGGGCGAATCGAAATTGTTTTTGCAACATGAGCAACTTCCGGTAAGCGGATGGAGGCAATCTGTCTTTAAGGGGGAGCTGTGATTTGATTACTGGCAATTCTAATCCGACGCGTGAGTGAGGGTCTCTATTGAACTGCCCCTCACTTACGGGCCTGTTGATCCAAGCCGCCGTACCCCGTGCCGCGGTTGATTAGCTGGAAACCAGAGATAACGCCCGTCGGCTGATGATTGCGATACCACTCGTCTAAGCGTAGGACGGTTTGGTAAGGGCATTCGAGAGATCGTTCAAAACATGGCGTTCATTTTCGGATATTTTTTCCCCGATGCCTAGCATGCCACCGGACGCTTCAGCAACACGTCGGGCGCGGCCGATGGTGGCATGACGGAAAGCAGCTAGGCTAGGTTCGTCCAGTTCGCGGGCAACGGCTTGCGCATACTTCCACCAAGCGTCTAGCATCTGCTGTGTGGGTCGTTCCTCCAGCCAACGGTTAAGCAACTTGTAAGATGGGGTGCCGTACGCGATTCCGTCTTCTGTAGCAGCTTGGAGTAGAAGTTCAAATTCGCCGTTTTGCAGCATGGAATCCGCCCATGCAAGTCGGACCAGTGGCATCAGCATAAAGGCCGTGATCGAGGCGGAGGTGATTCCAGCTTGTTTTAGCGCAGTCAGAACCACTGGATCGCTGATGCCGGCAACGGATTGGAGTTGGTCTCTCTCCTGTTCCTCTTCGCTTTTCGATTCGAACAGGAGGAAATCGAGAAGTTCTTGATCGCGTTCTTGAAAAAACGCATCATGCAAATCCTGTTTGCGTTGAGAGATCGGCACGTCGTTCATGATGGTCCTGTGTTAATGGAACTGGGGTCGTCACCCACCCCGGGGAGCGCAATTTCAGCTAGGGCAGGGTATCTCCCTATCAATCATAGTCGTTCGGCAGTAGTAACGGTGCGTCAGAATCAAGAATTAGGGTACCCATTGAGTGGCAAGGCAGTGGCCGTCGGTGTGTTATGGAATTGAGGGAAATTGAGCTGCTTCCCCTCCGACCGAATTCCGATTCTCTGATTGGACGGCTTTTGCTCGCGGTAGGGTTCTCGTAAGATAAGGTGTCGACAGCGATAGCTACATTTCTCCTCGGACATAGGACTTTAACAGATGATACGAGTCGGCTTGGTTGGCATTGGATTCATGGGCTGGATCCATCAGCTTGCTTATCGACGGAGCACGGCTGCTACTCTCGCTGCCTTCTGCTCCTCCGATGCCAAAAAACGGACTGGGGATTGGCGTGGAATTCAAGGAAATTTTGGGCCACCTGGGGACCAGGTTTTTATGGATGGGATCGAAGTGTTTGAAACGCTCGATGCGATGGTCCGGTCTCCTAATATAGATGTCGTCGACATTTGTTTGCCCCCGCACTTGCATACAGAAGCCGCAATCCTAGCGATGGAACATGGCAAGGATGTTTTGTGCGAGAAGCCCCTCGCTCTGAACGCCGAAGACTGTTTTCGGATCATGGATACGGCAAAGCGATTGAATCGGATGGTGATGGTTGCTCATGTGCTTCCGTACATGGGCGCTTTTGCCTACGCGACAGAGATCGTCGTAAAGAAAACTTACGGAGTACCCATCGGCGGTTATTTCAAGCGGATTATTTCCGACCCGACTTGGATTCCCGATTTTTATGCTAAGGACAAGGTAGGGGGACCGCTCGTCGATTTGCATGTCCATGATTTGCACTGGATACAGTTGCTTTTCGGTAAGCCAATCGGTGTGCATGCTGTTGGGCGAATGCGGGGAGATGTGGCGAAATTCGCGCATGTCCTCTACGACTTTGAAAACAAAGACATCGCCGTTTCGAGCACTTCAGGAGTAATTGACGGTCCAGGTCGACCATTTACGCATGGCTTCGAATTGCATCTGGAAAACGCGACTTTGCAACATGAGTTTGCTGCCTTTAGCGATTCCGCTGAGACGATGCCTCTAAAAATTGTGACGCGCGATGGCCAAGTAATCCGTCCTGAATTGCCAGCCAGCGATGATGTCGATGCGTTTGTGGCTGAGATCGACGATATGGCCGAGAGCGTGCGAACGCGGAAGGTTGCGCCACGTTTGGACGGCATGCTTGCGGCGCAGGCAGTCGATCTGGCGATTACGATACAAGAGCAATTGGCAAATGCAAATTGTTCACAACCCGAAGCGTGAGCGAGGGACCGAAATGGAGCTGTGCGACCATGCGGCTTGCACTGAATTCCGTTTAGCCTTCCGTTCGGGCTCGTCCTGACTGAGGTAACAACTGGCGGCTACAAGCATTAGCATCCGCTTAGAGCTCTCCGCCAAGTTTACTCGGTGGAAGCAACGGTTGCATCAATGAAACGCTGCTTCCACCGGTATAAACCCGGAGGAGAGCTTAGCCCAACATGGGCTACTTTTAGCTGCCAATTAGCGCTCCGATGGGATGAACCCAACGGTAGCGAAAACACAGGGGGAAATGCTTTACAGCGTTGCCTGACGGGGCGAGGGGAGCAAGCACAAAAGATTTGGGAGCCGAGAAGAAATTATGAATCTGCAACCTTACTGTGTGTAGACGCTTGCGTTCTTGTCGCCAGCTGCCATCAAATAGGCCATGAGATCCCTGACTTCCACCGGATTGAGTCCATCGATCAGGCCTTCCGGCATTTGCGACGTTTTAGACGACACGATGCTTTCAACATCGGACTTTTTGACCACGATCGGTTTGGCGTCTGCGTTGACCGTGTAGACGTAGTACTCGTCTCCAATCTCAACCGCTCTGCCAACAAGCACCTTGCCTTCACTGGTCAGCAATTGCTGAGAACCATACTGGTCCGAAATCACCTTGCTCGGATCCACGATCGCATTGAGCATATCCTCGGCTGAGAATTTCTTGCCCACTGTCGATAGATCAGGGCCAATCGCGCCTCCCTCTCCACCCATTCGATGGCACTTAGAACACGATGTTGCGTTAAATAGATTCTTACCTGACTCGAAGTTTCGTTTCGTGGCTTCGGCCAATGTCGCCAGAGCTTCGGGCGTAGTCCATTTGCGGCCAGGACCAACAGGTGGTGCCGACTTGACCGGCGCTGCGATTAACGAAACGCCTGCGAGAGGTTCCAAAACGATTAACTCGGCAGGAGTGCAGCTGGTTAATGAGTCCTCCCGGAACTGCATTAAGAATTTTGCGTAGCTATTCCCGCCTGGCTTCTTTGCGGCGTCGATATAAAACTGCAAGTACTTTTCACGCTGAGGGATCGTCCATCCCGACTTCACGTTTCGCAACATAAATGCCAAGTGGATCGCTCTCGACGGCGGCATGTTTGCCAACATGCTTCCAACCGTGCCTCCGTATCCGGCATTTCGAGCTACCAAATATCCCCAATCAGGAATCGGTTCTGGTCCTAGGTTGTCCATCAACGCAAGTGTTTTGGCTATGACGGTCGGCGATCGCAAATAAACAAGCAACTGTACCAGTTCCGCATTCATTGAATACGATTTGCTTGGATAGCCTGAGTCCAAAGCCTGGACGAGCTTTTGACGCCATTCCTCGGACGGCCCACCATGTCGAGCAAATGCGACTTCCAAAGTCCGAAGTCCGGACAGCTTTTCAACTTCATCTAGTCCATCCAGATTAATTGTCGCCAGCTTTTCGATCAAAGGGCCGAGATCTTTCGCAGAGCCTTGATGTGCGATGGCCATCATGGCGTTGAGAACCGCTTTATTGCCTGCCGTTGCAAATGCCATTTCTCGCCAAGCCGCGAAAGGTTGGCTTTCCAAAGCCACACGAGCTGCATATCGAATGAATCGGTCTTCGTGTCCCAAGTTTGCAAAAATTAATTTCAAATCGCCATCGGTCTTGCCATGAAACGCTTCTAGTTTACGTCGAAGGGCTCTGGCATCAGCCCCCTTGGAGTCTACACCGGTAACCGGCGCAGTGGACTCTTTTCCTTCGTAGCTAACACGGTACAGAGCCGACTGAGTTCCACGGCCCCCGGCTGTAAAGTATAGTGAACCATCTTGCCCAACCACTGCATCGGTAACTGGCAACGGTGAGCCGGTAACGAAATCCGACTTCTTGCCGGTATAGCTCGAGCCCTCTGGTGTCAAATCGATCGAATAGATCGTGCTGTAGGTCCAATCGAGAATGAACAGTGCTCGCTGGTAGTTTGCGGGAAACTTTGCGCCGGTTCCGAAGACGATCCCTGTTGGAGAACCCGGACCGATATCAACCGCAGCAGGTAGGGAATCTTCGTAGTAAGCGGGCCATTTTCCAGTACCGCTTCGCCAGCCGAATTCGCTGCCGCTGGTCGCATGGCAAACACGTGTTGGGCGGTACCATGGGGAACCGAAATCCCATTCCATATCTGCATCATAGGTAAACAAGTCGCCATCGGTATTGAAAGCAATGTCATATTGATTGCGATAGCCCATGCTGTAAACGTTCCACTCCTTACCGCTCGGATCGACGTTGCAAATCCAACCGCCTGGTGCCAGGATACCCGCAGCGTGGCCATTGGCGTCCCATCTGCGCGGCAGCAAATGGTCTTCGTTCCAATTTTGTGGAATGCGACTTCCTGCGACTTTGCTAGGAAGTTTGGTGTGATTGCCTGCAATGACAAATAACGACTTCTTATCTGGACTCAAGATGACGGCGTGTGGGCCATGTTCTCCACCACCTGGCAGCGGCATACAAAACTCATCGCTATCGACAAGCCCATCGCCATTGGTGTCGCGCAAGCGGTGCAAACCAGAATCGGGACCGTTGACCACGGCGTATAGCGAATCGAAAGCCCATAGCAGCCCTTGAGCGCCGCTAATTGCAACTGGCAACTTTTCGATTTTGGTTGGGCTGGTAGTGTTCCCCGGGGTAATTTTGAAAATACCCGCTCCATCTTGATCGCTTGCGAAAAGACAACCATTAGGACCCGTCGTTAGCGAGACCCAAGACCCTTGGGCGCGTGGCACTTGATAGACTTTTTCGATTTTGAATCCAGCCGGGACTGACGCGTCCTTTGCAACAACCGGATAAAACTCCTCGCCGGTATTAGAGTTGAACGCGGTGCTAATAGAGTCTTTCGAAATACTGCTGCTCCACGGTAGCTTGCTGTCCCCAATCTCCCCGATGGCCCTTACTGCAGTCCAGGTTGAATCGTCGAATTCGAGCTTCTGCCAAGCATCCCCGCCTGAATCTTTGCTGCCTTTCCAAGATGTGTCGGACACAAGCTCAAAGGACTTGTCGTTTGCTAAACGCACGTGCAGGGCTGCAAGTAAACCTGCTGGGCCACCATCGTTTTTCGCTTTGATGCAGATTACGTTCATTCCGGGAAGGAGCATCGAAGTCACGTCTGTACCTTCGAGTTGCGACCATTCATCCGAACTAGAGGCTTTTTTTTCGTTGATAAAGACTTCGCAGTGATTGTCCGCGGTTGCGGCAACCATCGCCTTTTCGACTTTGCCATCTAAAGTAAACGTTTTCCGCAAAACGATCTTCGCCTCATTATTCGAATCACTAAACCAAACCCAAACCGGCTTGGCTTTGAAATCGATCGGATGCTTTGTAGGTTGTTGCGCAATAGCGCCGCGGCCAAATAGGATGGCAAGGAAAAGAATGCCATTCAATTGAAAAGTACGAAATGGGGGAAACACGTAGGAGACCTTTGCTGAATGATCCAGGTGGGGATGATGGGGTGGGATGTGAGGAAAAGAACTTGGTGGGGCTTGCGAGTTGGCAGCCCTTAGGCGAGCGGCAGGCTGTGAGATATTAGTTGTAGTTTGGGACCATTGTCCCGAACGAGTCAACGGACGGGGCATTGGCCCCAGACTACGGGACCTCTCACCCTGCAGTTCTCTTGACTACTTGATCGACTTGATCCGGATGTTTTTAAACTCGGCCCACATAGGCTTGCCGGCATGTAGTTGCAATGCCATAACTCCGTCAGTCAATGCGAAGTTCGGCTCGTTATCTGTAAAATCGAGCACTAGGCGATTGTTCAAGTAATGCTGGATGTTAACTCCTTTGCCGATAATCACGACATCGTTCCAATCATCGACATTCATTAGTTTCGAGAAAGCATCTTGGTCGATGAGCGTGCTGGATTCTACTTTTTTACCGTCCGATGACCAAGATGCCTTTTCACCTACGAGACACACCCGATTGCGTTTGCCACCTTCGTCGTAGATAAAGCTTGATACGTTCGGAAAAGTAACTTCATTGCGAAGTTCATGCTGGTATCCGCGAATAACCCAAGCGTTTTTGACTTGGCCATCGGTGATATGTTTGGAGCGATATTGAATTCCTGAATTGTTGGTCGCATTGCATCGGAACGACAGTCGCAATTCAAAGTCTTTGGTAGTTCCCTTTTTCCAAATCAAAAACGTATTGCCATTGGCCGCTTTTTCCGGTGTGGTTTCGCCATGAATGACGCCATTGCGTACACTCCATAGTTTTGGATCGCCGTCCCAGCCATCCAGGTCCTTGCCATTGAAAATCGATTGCATATCCGATTCGGTGGGTGCAAGGACAGGTTCGTCCACTGCAATCGCATAAGTTGAAAGTGCTATCACAACAAGAGAGGAAAACCAACGCATAGAGCAGGACTCCGAGTGAATAAGGTGGAATGGCTAGCTCCGGCAATTATGATCGTTGGCCCGGTGGCTGCAAACGTCTGATTGAACATAGAGCGAAAAAAGTCACTCTTTGATGGCGATTATTGCTTTGGCCGCGTTGATTTTGGGTAGTAGAACTCGCCGAAAGCCTTGGCGGCTTCCGCTACGATTGAACTACTTTCCTCCAAACTACGTTTCCTAATCCTCTTTTCGCTGCGTCCATTTGAGAACCAAAGGGACTTGGGATTCGATTGATAACAACCCCTTTCCTCCGTCTGCAATTTGAAACTCGTCGATCGAGTCCAGCGGTACGTAGTTCGGTACAACCACTCGAAAATCGCCTTGTTCGTCTAAAGTGCCTCGCCATTGTCCATCGGTTTTCGTCCCCGCAATTAACCAATCATATCTCAGCTGCTTTATGTCGATGCGGAGAAGCTTCCCTTGGACCAATTGTCCTTTTCCAATGTAGAGCGGTGGTGGAGTTTGCATTTCGTTGCTTTGTGTGACGTTGAATAGCTCAGACCTTTCCGGATGGTAGATACAGTATCCATCAGGAAGACTTGAATCGTTGATCGCGAACCGCCAGTTGCCAATCTGAGCAGCCAATTCGCACACGCCGTCTTGGTTGGTCTTTGCGTAGGCTGTTATGTTGTCCTGGTCATCGATCAACTGATATTGGATTTCAATCCCCTCATGGTATTCAGCATCGGTGGAATCGACGATCGAAATCAGGCAAGGGAAAACAGGCTTGAGCTGAAACTTGATTTCCGTTGTTTTGCCTGCCTCGACCATGATCTCCTTGCGATACTCTCCTTGTCCCATTCCGGGTTGAGAGCCGAAGAGACGGATATCGATTGGGATGGACGGCACGTTTTCGACCTTTAACAAACCATCTTTGTCTGTTTCACCTAGGTACTCCGTGAAGTTTCTAGTAGGCACCGTAATAACGTTCGCATTTATGTGTGACTCATTGGTATTCGCGTACAACATGGCACCACCAACAGGATTTCCTTCTCGATCCAAAACTCGACAAACCAGCGTGCCAAAATCTGTCCCCCACACGATACGGAGTGGCGACTGTCGGTCCCACCGTTCTGGAATCAGAAACGTGCAGCCACGTGTATCATCTAACGAAACGCGAATACTCTTAAGCTCGTCGAAAAGTGCACCAAGCAGTTTTGCATTTCCGTTCGCGTCGGTTCTAGATTCCAGGGTGACCGGCAGGCGATGTGGAGCACTTGCGAGCCAAGCCGCTCTCCGGAAATGTACAAATCCCGGACTTATTCGTGCGTTCGATATCGGCCTCCCGTCCCTATGCACAAGCACGACTTGAATTTCACTTTCAGGTCGCATTGCAACTTCCATGGACCGCGAACGGGGAAGCGAAACATTCACCAAATCGATGGCGAACCCTTTCGCAAATGCCCATGCCAATTGATTACCGCGCTCAGAATTACCAATTATTTCGACGACTCCTTCTTGGCTGGAATTCGACAGTTGAGGAACAGCCAAACGACCAGCTGGTGGTTCGTCCGTTTGCCGATCAATCGCAACCAACATCGGCTTCCCAGCCTCGTCCGTAAATCGGACGGTGAGTACAGGTTGGGCAAAAGCCGAATGATACCAAGAAAAAAGCAGAACGAGAATTAGGGCAGGCTTTATAGTGAGTCTAAGAATCAAAAATGCGATCATGCTTCTTCACCACATTCGTTAGGAGCAATGGAATTTCTCAGTGCTCATTCTAGTCGAAACGAGCCTGACTTCGAATCAAATTAGGTCAGGCCGAGTTCTACCAACAAATTAATTATGCGAGTGTGCCATGCGGCTGCCTTCAAACGGGACGGCAGGTCGGGGGCTTACATAAAATCCGGTGTTAGACTCGACTCCGTCCACGCGCGACATTCGCAATCAGGCTGACAACGAACAGAACGATGAACAAGAAAAGTATCTTCGCAATTTCGGCAGCACCAGCATCGATGCCTCCAAAACCGAATAGTGCGGCGATGAGTGCGAATACGAAAAAGGTGAATGCCCAACTTAACATGATTGACTCCAACATTTTGAGGTTGCTTTGATTTTTTGCCCTGAATTAGGAACAAATGATCGATAGCTCCTGCCGGACAATTCGTGTGCCACCGAATTAAAATTCGATCGGCTCGTGATAAAGTTTTTGAAGAGTCAACTTTTTTGTAGACAATTGATAAAATCACAAACGCTTAGCTAGATGGCCAATCCATTGGTTGATAGTCGCGCAGCTTGAGTGATTTCACAACGACTTCGTTTCGTTTCCCTAGCTATTCCGACGGATATTGAATTCGGCATGGCGATTGCGTTTGACTTTCCGCTGCTGAGTCATTCGTTTGATTAAGCACTGTTTGTTTTTTCAACCTTTCACGGCTGGGGTCTTGCTGATGGTTACTAGAGATCAGTTAATGGGCAATTGGAATAGTGTGGTAGGTTCGCTCAAAGAAAAATTTGGCGATCTAACCAAAGATGAACTGACTCGTGTAGAAGGAAACTTCGAGCAGTTGGTTGGCCTTGTGCAACGCAAAACAGGCCAAAGCAAAGAGCAAATTTCTTCCTTCATCACTGAGTGTTGCGATACCGCTGGAACAGCGTACCATCAAGTCGCAAATCGCGCATCTCAGTATGCTGATGTGGCAGGTGATGCAATTCGCGAAAATTACGATCGCGTTGCATCCGAAGCAAAGAAGGGTCTGGATTATACGGCGAAAACGGTAGGTCAACGACCAATCGAGTCGCTTGCGCTAGCCATCGGTACTGGTATTCTCGCTGGCGTACTGCTTGGACTATCGATGTCAAGCCGAAGGCGATAGAAATGCGAAGCTGCCAAAAAAGTGAAGACGAAGCCGATTTGTTGATTGAGCGAATGCGTTCCGTTCGTTCTGCAGGACGTTTTCATGTGAGCAAATTGCAGGGCGAGGCGAAGCGAATGGTGGATTGGAAGGAATACGTTCTCACCAAGCCAATTGCATCCGTTGCGGCAGCATCCATATTGGGATTCGCGCTCATAAGAGGAGCCGTGCGGGCCGTCCCACAGACCACTCCAAGACGTACGTTAGACAAAAGTGAACAGTCCAACGAAGGCTCTGCTAGTTCGACATTCACTAGTGGCGCGATCGCGCTAGGGGCTTCCATTGCCTCTTCAGCGTTGAAAAGTTACTTCGCAAATCTCGTACAGCGAAGCATTTCAGAAGGGAGCTCAAAGTGATTGATTATGCCGATTCCATTCCAGACTTAGCACTATTGTCTGAAAATCGTGTAGCGTTGCAGAACAAGCGAATTAACTTCGCCAACCCAGCACGTAGTACTTCAAACTCAGAGATTCCGGACAAGCTTCGACGATTCATTGCCTCGAAGCCTACGGTGTGTATATCGGCAGCTTTTGTTGTTGGAGGCCTCTTAGGATGGTTGACGTCGAAACGATGAATGGGGATTATCAACACGCTAGCCCTGTAGGCCAATTTAGAACATCTGCTGGTAAGTTTGGATGCGACCTTTTGGAGCTTGTGGAATTGCAGGGCAAGCTTTTTAAAGCCGACGCAAAATCGTCGGTGGAGCGATCCATGGGGGCTTTAATATTTGCGTTGATTGGTTGCCTAAGTTTATTGGGGTGCATGCCAGTTTTGACGATTGGTCTCGCGTCCGCAATTTCGTATTTCTTTGCGATCGAAGCGTGGATTTCACAGTTGACGGTGGGGGTATGCCTTTCGCTCATCAGCATTGCGACGATTGCAATTTCGTTGCGCACGCTTTCGAATACTGGCAATCAATTCAAACGCAGTACAGAAGAGTTTTCGAAAAATATGGAGTGGGTCAAGAACATTTTTGGCGGTGTCTAGCCCAGTAAGTAAATCTATGAAAGAAGTGAATCAAATGCTTAACGTAAAGACCGAAGCTAAAACCATGGTTGGAACAGATCGTTTGAACATGGACGGTTCGGTGATGGATGCATGCAACGCGCAAAAGGAGGACCTGGAAGTACTCGTGGGGGAAGTTCGAGATTCT
>Ga0105045_10000628_pt1 | contig 26506 bp, 8 predicted proteins | sample MAT02_FD_78089 | JGI IMG/M metagenome (GOLD analysis project Ga0105045, IMG submission 78089) | Freshwater microbial communities from Lake Fryxell liftoff mats and glacier meltwater in Antarctica - MAT-02 (megahit assembly) | ecosystem: Environmental > Aquatic > Freshwater > Ice > Liftoff... | reverse complement strand
TCGCCAACACGGGCTCGCAGACGCTCGCGCAGCTCACCAGCGCCAGCGCCCGCCCACAGGCCGTCGCACCGGTCACCATCAGCAGCGCCGGCGTCTCGCTGCTGGACTTCGGCATCAACTTCAACACGGTCACCACCACCCGAAACGCCGGCGCCGGCTCGCTCCGCCAAACCCTCACGAACGCGAACACCCTCACCGGTGAAGCCGCCCTCGCCCAGATGAGCCGCACCGCCGCCGCGGAGCACGTGATCGTCATGCTCAGCAACGGCACCACCGGCAGCGGTGGCTCCCTGTCGCTCACCGGCGGCCTGCGCACCGCCAACACCGCCTTCAGCGGCGGCATCGCCACCATCGCACCGCAATCGGCACTGCCGACGCTCTCTACATCGATGGTGATCGACGCCCAGGCACAGCCGGGCTGGTCCACGACGCCGATCATCGAGATCGACGGCAGCGGCGGCGGCACCCACGGCTTCGAACTCAGCGCCGGCACCAGCACGGTGCGCGGCCTCATCGTCAATCGCTTCGGCACCGGCGCCGCGATCGCGATCACCGGTGGCGCAAACCATCTCATCGCCGGCACCTGGCTCGGTACGAACAACACCGGCACCGCCGCCGCGGCCAACGGCAACGGCATTGCCGTCGTCACGGCCTCCGGCGTCACCATCGGTGGCACCACCACCACACAGCGCAACGTCATCAGCGGTAACACGCAATTCGGCCTCGACATCTCCGCCAGCGATGTCACGGTCGAAGGCAACGTGATCGGCCGCAACGCCGCCAACGGCGCTGCCGTCGCCAACGGCGGCGGCATCCGCCTCCGCAACGCCGACAATGTCACCATCGGCGGCTTCGCCACCGGCGCCGCCAACATCATCGCCAGCAACACCGGCCGCGGCATCGAACTGGACGCCAATGGCGGCGACGTCACCCGCCGCATCGCCATCCGCGCCAACACGATCACCAACAACGGCGCACTCGGCATCGACCTCCTCACGCCGTTCGGCACCCCCGGCGTCACCGCCAACGACGGCACGTACAACGACGCCCAACCGAACCGCGGCCTCGACACGCCGGTCCTCACCACCACCGTCCTCGCCGGCACTACCCTCTCGGTCGCCGGCCACGTCGGCAACGCCCCAAACCTGGCTGCATTCGCCAACGCCACCGTCCAGCTCTACCTCGCCGACAACGATGGCACCGGCCACGGTGAAGGCCAGGTCTTCGTCGATACGGTCCATACCGACGCCGCCGGCAACTTCGCCCGCACCATCACCGGCGTCACCGGCATCACCGCCGGCGTCTCACGCCTCACCGCCATCGTCACCGACGCCGACGGCAATACCTCGGAGTTCGGCCCGAACGTCACCGTCGCCGGCCCGTTCTCGATCGCCGGCCGCCTCTTCGAAGACATCAATTACGGCGGCGGCGGCGGCCGGAACTGGACCGCTGCCGCCGCCAACGGCGCACAACCGCGCGCCGGCGTCCGCGTCGAACTGTTCGACGGCCTCGGTGCGTTTACCCGCAGCACCACCACCGCCACCGACGGCACCTACAGCTTCACGGGACTCATCCCGGCAAACTACCTGATCCGCGCCGTCACGGACTCGGTCGCCTCCGCACGCCCCGGCGCCACCAGCGCCCTGCGCGGCGTCCTCACCTACCGCACCGACGCCGCCAGCGGCACCGCCACTGACGTCACTGACCACGTCGGCGGCTTCGACCCGGCCACCCCGGACGCCACCCGAGCCACCGCAGGCTGGACACTCACCGCCACCTCCGGACTCTTCGCCGGCGCCGGCAACGGTACCGCACACGCGTTCACCACCGCCACGCTCACCACCACCAACCTCACCACCATCGACTTCGGCTTCACCTTCGGTACCGTCACCAACATCAACGACGCCGGCCAAGGCTCCCTCCGCCAGGCCCTCATCAACGCCGAAACACTCGGTGGTGACAACGCGCTCACCGTCACGGCACGCCCGCCGTCGATCGAGTCGGTCATCTTCATGATCAGCAACGGCACCACCGGCAGCGGCGGCTCCCTCAACCTCACCGGCGGACTCCGCGCCACGCTCGACTACCGCACCGGTACCGTCGCCTCCATCACCCCGCTCTCCGCGCTCCCGGCCGTCATCACGCCGCTGCTCCTCAACGCGCAAGCACAGCCCGGCTGGACCAGCGCCCCCGTCATCGAACTCCGCGGCGCCAGCGCCGGCAGCGCCTCCGGCCTGACCGTCGCCGCCGACAATACCGTCGTCCGCGGCATCACCATCAACCGCTTCGCACTCCACGGCATTCACGTCACGTCCGGCAATCTCGCCACCCTCGAAGGCAACTGGATCGGCCTCGATGCCGCCGGCACCGCCGCCGCACCCAACGGCACCTCCGGCATCACCATCTCCGGCGCCGGCACCAGCTACCGCATCGGCGGCACCGGCGCCACGCAACGCAACGTCGTCAGCGGCAACACCGGCCACGGCCTCGTCATCAGCGGCGGCGCCACCCACCTCGTCGAAGGCAACTGGATCGGCACCGATGCCACCGGCACCGCCGCCAGGCCGAACACCGGCGACGGACTCCGCATCGACGGCACCGCCACCGACCTCACCATCGGCGGCGCCGCCGCCAACGCCGGCAACACGATCGCCGGCAACGGCTTCACCGCCCTCCGCATCGCCGCCGGCGCCCACACGGTCGCCGGCAACCGCTTCGGCTTCGCCGCCGACGGAACCACCGCACTCCCCGGCCCCGTCGGCATCCGACTCGAGTCCGGCGGCACCCTCGTCGGCGGCAGCTCCACCGCCACGCGCAACATCATCGGCAACTTCACCACCGCCGGCCTCGACATCACCGGCGCCGGCAACACGGTGCAGGGCAACTACATCGGCACCGACATCACCGGCAACGCCGCCCGCCCCAACACCATCGGCATCCACGTCGGCGGCGCCGGCAACACCATCGGCGGCAGCACCGCCAACACGGCCAACCTGATCGCCGGCAACACCACCCTCCACATCCAGCTCGACGCCTCCGCCAACACCACCACCGTCTCCGGCAACACGATCGGCAGCAACGCCGCCGGCACCGCCGCCTTCGCCACCACCACCGGCATCGACGTCGCCTGCACCACGGGCTGCACCATCGGCGGCACCTTCGCCGGCACCGGCAACACCATCACCGGCACCACCGGCAACGCCATTCAGATCCGCTCCACCGCCCAGTCCAACACGATCCGACGCAACAGCATCACCCTCGCCACCGCACTCGGCATCGACCTCGACCTCGACGGCGTCACGGCCAACGACGGTACCACCAGCAGCACGAGAGCCAATAACGGAATCGACGCGCCCGTCATCGTTTCCGCCGTCAGCAGCAGCGGCACCACCATCACCGTCAACGGCTATGTCGGCACTGCCCCGGGCCAGACGGCCTTCGGCAACACCGCCGCCGAGATCTTCGCCACCGACGTCGATGCGGCCGGCCACGGCGCCGGCGCCCGCTACATTGGCACCCTCACCGCCAGCCCCAGCGGCGTCTTCGGTGGCACCCTCACCCTCCCCGGCGGTGTCACCATCACCCCCGGCACCACCTGGGTCACCGCCACCGCCACCGACCCGGCACGGAACACCTCCGAGTTCGCCGCGAACGTCACCGTCGTCGCCAGCGCCGGTCGCGTCATCGCCGGCACGGTCTTCGAAGACGTGAACTACGGCGGCGGCGCGGGACGCTCCCGCAGCGCCAGCAGCGGTATCCCACGCCCCAACGCCCGCCTCGAACTCTTCGGCGCCACCGGCAACTTCCTGACCACGACAGACACCGACGCGAACGGTACCTACGCCTTCGGCGGCATCGCCGCCGGCACCTTCACCGTCCGCGTCGTCACCGACTCCGTCACCTCCAGCCGCACCGGCGCCACGAGCACCACGCGCGGCGTCCTCACCTTCCGCACCGACGCCAGCACCGGCACCGCCACGGCCGTCACCGATCACGTCGGCGGCGAAAACCCCGCCCTCACCGACGCCGGCAACGCCACCTCCACCCTCGCTGCCCTCACCACCGGCACCACCACCCCGCAGGCCATCACCACCGTCGCCCTCAGCACCCTCGCCGATGTCGCCGGCGTCGACTTCGGCCTGCACTTCACCACCGTGACCAGCACCCGCGACGCCGGCCCCGGCTCGCTCCGACAGGTCGTCACCAACGCGAACACCCTCGGCGCTGACGCCAGCCTCGCCACCGCCAGTCGCACCGCCGGCATCGAACACGTCGTCTTCATGCTCGGCAACGGCACCGCCGGCTCCGGCGGCTCGCTCGGACTCACCGGCGGCCTTCGCCCGTCAGTGAACACGCTCACCGGCAGCACCTCGATCATCACACCGATCGCAGCACTCCCCGCCGCGACCGACGCACTCGTCATCGACGCCCACACCCAGCCCGGCTGGTCCACCACCCCCGTCGTCCGCCTCGATGGCGCCAGCGCCGGCGCCGGCACCACGGGCCTCACCGTCACCGGCGCAGGCGTGACGCTGCGCGGCCTGATGCTCACCCGCTTCACCGCCGACGGCATCGCCATCGACGCCCCGGCCAACACCACCGTCCTCGCCAACCTCGTCGGCACTGACGGCACCACGCCACTCGGCAACGCCGGCCACGGCATCAGCATCCTTCAGGGCACCGGCCACGTCATCGGCGACACGACCACCGGCCCCAACACCATCGCCCACAACGGCGCCGCCGGCATCCGCGTCACCGGCGCCGCCACCCGCGCCGCACTCCGCGGCAACACCATCCACACCAACGCCGCACTCGGCATCGATCTGGACACGCCCGGCGTGTCGATGAACGACGGCGCGCTGACGTCCACCGCCAATGCTGGCATGGACTTCCCCGTCCTCACCGACGCCGCCCTCACCGGCAGCGCGCTCGTCATCCGCGGCTGGGTCGGATCAGCGGCAGGCCAGACCGCCTTCGCCGGTGCACACGTAACCCTCTTCGCCGCCGACAGCGACGCCACCGGCCACGGCGAAGGCCGCCGCCTCCTCGGCTCGCTCACCGCCGATGCCGCGGGCCGTCTCGACGCCAGCCTGTCCGTCACCAGTATCACCGCCGGCGATCGCATCACCGCCACCGCCACCCTCGCCGACGGCTCCGCCACCTCGGAGTTCGCCGCCAACGTCGCCGTCACCGGCCCGCTCGCCGACGTCGTCACCACCATCACCGGCCCGCCCACCGGCACCGCCGGCCTGCCTCTCACCTACACCCTCACCGCCCGCAATACCGGCCCCACCTCGGCCGACGCCGTCGCCATCGGCGTGGCACTCCCCATCGGCGCCACCGCCACCACCATCAGCAACGGCGGCACCGTCACTGGCACGACCATCACCTGGCCCGCCATCACCTCCCTGAATGACGCCGACAGCGTCACCTACACCTTCGCCACCACCACCCTCACCGGCGGCAGCTTCCTCTACGTCGCCAGCAGCACCGCCAGCACCACCGATCCACACGCCACCAGCAACGACGGCTCCGACGCCACCGCGCGCGTCACGACCGTCATCGGTGCCGGCGCCGATGTGCGCATCGCGTCAGGCACAGCCGCCCAGGCCGCCGTCGGCACCACCGCCACGCTGATCCGGCGCCTGACCAACATCGGCGCCGCCACGACCGCCAGCAGCCTGCAACTCACCGACACCCTCCCCGCCGGCCTGACCTTCGTCAGCGCCAGCGGCAGCGGCTGGACCTGCAGCAACACCGCCGGTATCGTCACCTGCTCCGCCCCACCGCTCGCCGCCGGCGACAGCACCATCGTCACCATCGCGGCAGCAGTCGGCACCGGCGCCATCCCGCGCGTCATCATCCCGTCGCGCGTCACCGCGGCCGGTGACGTCAGTACCCTCAACGACGCCCTCGCCGATACAATCATCATCAGCACCGGCATCGACGTCGCCATCGCCGCCACCGCCTCGCCGTTCACCGTGGGCGTCGACGGCACCATCCGCATCGTCGCCACCAACCTCGGCACCGCAGCCACCAGCGCGCCCACGACCTTCGGCGACTCACTCCCCGCCGGACTCCTCTTCGGCAGCGTGGCCGGCACCGGCTGGACCTGCACCGCCACCGGCCAGGCCCTCGCCTGCGACCACCCCGCCCCCATCGCCGCCGGCGACTCCGCGACGATGGTGCTGACCATCAGAGCCTCCCCGATCAGCACAGGAACGAGGCAGCTGACGCTTGGCATCGCGACAGTTGGTGACGTGTTCGCTACGAACGACACCACGACCCTCAGCGTCACCGTCAGCGCGGTCGCCGATGTCGCCATCGCCATGGCCGTCGCGCCCTTCACCGCTCCCGGTGCCGTCGTACACGACACCATCACCGTCGCCAACCTCGGCCCGTCGCCGGCCGACGGCGTGACCGTCGCCGTCCCGACGCCGACCGGCCTGACGCTGCTCGACGTCACCGGCGACTGCACCGCCCTGCCCTGCACCATTGCGTCGATCCCCGGCCTCGAGAGCCGGCGCATGATCGCGCGCTTCGCGCTGCCTGCCACGTATGCCGGTCCTGATCCCATTCGCCTCTCCGGCACCGTGGCGACCATCAGCCCCGACTCCGTCGCGGCCAACGACAGCACCTCCGCCGTCACCAGCCTCGACGCCGGTGTCGTGGCCGGTGCCGTCTTCGACGATGTCAACGGCAACGCCGCCCGAGATGCCGGCGAGGCGGGTATCGCCGCCGTGCAGGTCGCCGTGATCACCGCCCATGGCGACACCCTGCGTACCCTGAGCGGCACCGCCGGCGGCTGGACCGTGCCCGGTGTGCCGGTCGGTGCAGCCGTCGTGCGCGTCGTCGACGGCAGCGCCACCGTCGGCTTCGTCCGCACCACCAGCGCCGGTGATGCGGCGGTCACCGTCGCGCTGCGCAGCACCGTCACCGCCTCCGACGTCGGGCTCCAGTTCCGCGCCGACGTCATCACCACCATCGCTGGCCCGACCGCGGCGTTCGCCGGCCTCACCTCGCCGCCGTACACCGTCGCCACGCGGAACGCCGGTCCCGGTGTTGCGAGCGCCATCCAGACGCGGGTCGCCGTCCCTGCCGACCTCACCATCACCGCCATCTCCGGCGGTGGAAGCGTGACCGGCGGTGTGCTCGCCTGGCCGCCGCTGACGACCCTCGCCGCTGGCGACAGCGTCACGCACACCTTCACTGCCACCACACTGCTGCCGGCGCCCTACACCCTCGTCGCATCGGCAACGCTGGCCACCGCCGATCCCGTTCTCGCGAACCACGACGGCTCGGCGGCGGCGGCGCGCATCACGACCGACTTCACCGGCGGTATCGACATCGCGCTGACCCGTCGTCTGACGGGGCCGTTCGTCATCGGGCGGCCGGCGATCTTCGGCCGAGTGGCGTCAAACGTCGGCCTGATCCCGACCGTCGCGCCGATCACGCTCACCGAGACGCTGCCCGTCGGCGTCGTCTTCCAGGGCGCCACCGGCACCGGCTGGAGCTGCGCAGCGACCGGACAGATCGTGAACTGCCTCGGTCCCGATCTCGTCCCTGGTGACAGCACCACCGTGAACATCGCGGCCCTGCTCTCACCGGCTGCCTGGCCAAGCTTCGTCGTCACCGCAGCCCTCGCGGCGACCGGTGACATGAACCTCGCCAACAACGTCCGGGCCGATTCATTCACCGTCGCGAGCGGCATCGACCTCGCCATCCGCGCCGTGGCCGACACCCAGATCGTGGTCGGGCGCAGCACCGTCGTCGGCATGACCGTCACCAACCTCGGCACCGGTCCCACCATCGGACCCGTCACCATCACCGATACCCTGCCGGCCGGCCTCGTCTTCCGTTCCGCCGTCGGCGCCGGCTGGACCTGTGCGGCCACCGGCGGCGTCGTCGCCTGCGCGCGTCCAGACGTCATCACGCCCGGCGATTCCACCGCCGTCGCGCTCACCCTTGACGTCGAACGCGCCGCCGTGCCCAGCGTGACGCTCGTGAGCCACGTCGGCACGCCGGCCGAGACCGAGGTCGCCAACAACACCAGCACCATCGCGCTCGCCGTGCGCGGCGACTTCGTCCTCTTCGCCGATGTCACCGCGCTGAGGACCACGGCCGAAGTCGGCGATCCCGTGGACTATCTCGGCACTGTGAAGGTCGTCGGGGTCAGTCCTGTGCCAGGGGTGACATTCTCCATCCGCATGCCGCGCGGCTTCTCGTACCAGACGGGCACCCTCTTCATCGAAGGCGCGTCAGCCGCGCAGCCCGTGGCGGCGAGTGTGGCCGGTCGCCCCACCGTCGCCCTCGGCGGGGCCGTGCTCGGCTCCGACCCTGTCGTGGCCGATGACGGCACGCTGCAGGTGAGCCTTGGCGATCTCGCGTCGGCGGGCGAAGTGCGAGTGCGCTGGCGCGTGCGGCTCGGGCCCGGCTCGCAGCGTGGTGACGGGGCGGCGCGGGTCCAGGCGCTCAGTGTCGTGGCCAACGCCAGCTCCAACAGCGCCAGCGCCGTCGTGCGTGTGCGGGGCGGCGTCTTCAGTGACCGCGGCATCATCTTCGGCAAGGTCTTCCTCGACTGCGACTGCGACGACAGCACGTCGCGAGCCACGCAGGAGACGCACGAAGTCGGCGTGCCCGGTGTGCGCCTCGTCATGCAAGACGGGACCACCGTCATCACCGATGCCGAGGGCAAGTACTCGCTGCCTGGGTTGGCGGCGCGATTGCACGTCGTGAAGCTCGATGGTGCGTCGCTGCCCGATGGCGCGCGCCTCGTCATCACCGGCAATCGCAACGCCGGCGACGCCGGCAGCCGCTTCGTCGACCTGACGAACGGCGAATTCCAGAAGGCCGATTTCGCGCTGTCTCGCAGCGACTCGTCGGTATTGCTGGCCGTGCGTGCGCGCCGCCGAGCGGCGCTCACCAGCGCCGTGATCGAGGCGTCACCCGATGCAGTCGGTGTGCGCACCACCTCCTCCACCACCGCGCGACTCGGCCAGGAGCCCGGTGCGCCGCTCGGTCCCACCACCGGCATCCGTACCGATGTGCGCGGCGGCATGGACGGGCATCGCAACGGCCAGACGATCGGTGCCACGAATGGCGCAATCGATTCGGGCAGGCGTGATGTCGCTGCCGAATCGGCACCGATTGGTGTGGTGCGACGTGGTATGGTTGGTGACTCGACCGCGAACGACGCACCGTCGATCACGGCACGACTTACAGATCCGATCTCGAGCCAGCCACTGTCGAGCGATGCCGAGAGCGTCGCTGATGCGCGGCGCGTTGCCGTGGCGTCGTCCGTCGCGGATGAGAGCGGGATCCTCACCTGGCTGCCACGCCGCTTCGTGGCGGCGGGGTTGTTGCAGGGTCGTCTCGAGCTACGCTCGTTCGGCGGTCGCGGCGCGCGTCTCGACGACGGTTTCGATGCCGCGCTCACCGCCCTGTCGCGGCGCAGCGCCGATTCCACGCAGCGCATGGGTGCGCGTGGTGCCTTCTACATGAGCGGCGACATCGCCCGACGCACGCGGCTCACGCTGGCCTTCGACAGCGAGCGCGACCCCGACATCGACCTGCTGCGCGACATCAACCCCGACGACGAGTACGCCGTCTTCGGTGATGCCAGTGTGCGCGAGTTCGACGCCCGTTCGGCGGGGAGCCTGACGCGCACTGCTGGCCGCGGCTTCCTGCGTCTCGATCACGAGCGTTCGACGCTGCTCGTCGGCGACTTCATCGCGCCGCCTGGCGACGATGCCCGTCGCCTCAGTGCCTACGACCGCACCATGACCGGCGTGCGCGAGCACATCGAGCTGGGCTCCGGCCTCGTGACGGCGAGCCTCGACGGATTCGCCAGCCGCACCACGATGGCGCAGCGTGTGGAGGAACTGAACGGACTCGGCATCTCGGGTCCGTATCAGCTCTCGCGCGCCGACGTGCGCCCCAACTCCGAGCAGGTGGAGCTCGTCGTGCGCGACCGCAACCAGCCCGCCGTGGTGCTGAGTCGCACGCCGTTGCAGCGCTTCACCGACTACACCCTCGAGCGTGATGCCGGCCGCCTGCTCTTCCGGGCTCCCGTGCCGTCGCTCGATGCCATGCTCAATCCCGTCAGCCTGCGCGTGACGTACGAAGTGGAGCAGGGTGGCGAGGCGTACATGGCGTACGGTGGTGATGCGCGGCTGAAGGTCGGCGCGGTGATGCTTGGCGCCGCCGCCGTGCGCGACGAAAACCCGCTCGCGCGACGCACCCTCCTCGGCATGCACGGCGCCATCGGCCTCGGGAAGCGCACCACGCTCCTCGCCGAAGTGGCGCGGTCGGAGGGTGCGCCGGTCACCGCCACCACTGGCGCCACGCTCGATGGCGCCGGCGTGACGCGCAGCGGCGACGCGGTCCGCGTCGAGCTGCGCCACGACGATGCGCGCATCGGTCTTCGGCTCACTGGCAGCGCCACCAGTGCCGGCTTCGCCAATCCGTCGGCCGGTCAGCCGGCCGGTCGCATCGAGGTCGGCGCCAACGGCTCGGTCGTGCTCACGCAGCACACCCGCCTCCTGCTGCAGGCGCTGCGCACCGAGGATCGCCTCACCAGTGGGCGCCGAGATGGCGCGCTGCTCAGCGTCGAGCAGCGCATCGGCAGTCGCGCGCGACTCGAAGTGGGCTATCGCTGGGCTGAGGAGAATCGCAATCCGCTGCGCACCGACAGCATCGTCGCGGCGCCGGTGGCTGATGCTCCGAGCAGCCTCGCGGCCTTCCGCTCACGTCTCAGCGCCGACCTGCTGACCGGCGCGAAGCTTCGCTCCACCATGTTTGCCGAGTTCGAGCAGGACCTGCGGGTCAAGGAGCAGCAGCGGGCTGCGGTCGGTGGTGACATCGGCTTTGCCCGCGGTGCGCGGCTCTATGCGCGGCACGAGTTCCTGAAATCCGCCAACGGTCCATTCGGCCTGGGCAATGCACAGCAGCAGGCCTCGACCGTGATCGGGCTGACCGCCGACGTGCGCACCAACCAGCAGCTCTTCAACGAGTACCGTCTGCGAGACGGCATCAGCGGACGGCAGGCCGAGGCGGCGTTCGGATTGCGCAACCGCTTCCGGATCGACTCCGGTATCGTCGCCACCGCGTCGTTCGAGCGGGTGATGCCGATGGGTGGCGCCGACACCGGCGCGACGGCGGCGGCAGCGAGTCGTGTGATCGCCATCGCATCGGGCCTGGAGCTGACGCGCTGGTCCACCTGGCGCGCCACCGCCCGTGCCGAGCTGCGGCAGACACCGCAGGGCAACAGCTGGCTCGGGTCGGCGGGGCTCGCACAGCAGGTCATGCGCGGCGTGACCATCCTCGGCCGCGGCGTCTACACCAGCACCAACGGCGAGCAGGAGCGTCTGCGCGGCCAGCTCGGCCTCGCCATCCGTCCGGTGGACAGTGACTGGTGGAACATGCTCCTGCGGCTCGACACGCGCGATGAATCGGCGAGGCCACGCAGTGGACCGTCGGTCGTCTCACGCGCCAGCGTCCTGTCGGTGCACGCCAACCTGCAGACCACACCGCGTCTTGGCATCAGCACCCGGTACGCCTTCAAGCGCGGCTTCGACGAGCAGGCCATGGGCGCCGCGGCGCTGCGGACCACCACGGTCAACCAGCTCATCGCGACCCGGGCGATTTATGACCTGAACGCCACCTGGGACCTTGGGCTGCAGGGTAGCGCGCTTGGCACGGCCGACTTCTCCGGCCGCCAGTATGGCCTCGGGGCTCAGGTCGGGGTGCGACTTGTTCGCAACCTGCGACTCTCCGGCGGCTACAACCTGTTCGGCTGGCGAGATGCCGATACTTCGGCGGGGGCAGCCACCGCGCGCGGGCCATTCATCGAATTCGGCTTCAAGTTCGATGAGGGTCTGTTCGGGCGCGGCAGCTCCCGCACATCACCAACCCGATCGATGCCATGACCCCGCGACTCCACCCAGCGCGCCTCGCCGTGCTCATTGCCGTTGCCTGTTGCGCTTCCGCGCTGCACGCGCAGACGTTGCTGACACCGCAGGCCCGGCGTATCAGCAGCGCGGCGATCGCCCGTGACTTCGACGTGATCGCCGGATGGCGCCGCCGGGTCGATTCGCTGCCGCGCGAGGGCGCATCGCCGATGCGGTACCAGCGCGCCAAGGCAGCGCACTGGATGACCTTCGTCGAGTCGGAGTACGAGGACAACGAGCGGGGTCCCGTGATCGAGGCGGCGCTCTGGCGCGTCGTCGCGCTCGTCAGCGCCGTCGAGCGGGGCACTGCAGTCGAGGGGTACGAGCCGGCACTGCCGCGCACCACGCCGGTGCGGTCCGATCTGCACCAGCAGCTGCGCCTGCACGTCCGTCGCGGCGCCATGAGTTGTGCGCCGGACGTGCTGGGCGAGATGGAAGTGCGGCTCACCGCCGCGGCGCATGCGCCGGGATCGGTCGGTCGTGCGAATGCCGCGTCGGCCATTCGCCGGGCCGAGGCGATCAGCGCGCAGCTCGGTGATGCGCCGTGCATGCCGGCTGTCGTCGCCACCGCAGAGCCCATCCGCGCCCCCGAACCCGTCGCCGTCACGCCGACCGACAGCGTGCCCGTCGCGGCGATCCGTGAGGCCGTGCCAGGCCGCGTCTACTTCGGCTTCGGGCGGTCGTCGCTCACCGCCGCCACACAGGCACGCCTGCTCCGCCTGACCACGGCGCTGCGCGACGTGAGCGTGGCCCAGATCGAGATTGCCGGCCACGCTGACCGTCGGGGACGCGCCGCCGTGAACCTCCGCATCTCGCGAGCTCGTGCTGCGGCCGTGCGGCGATACCTCGTCCGCTCGGGGATCATCCCGACCGTGATCAGCCTGCGGGCATACGGCAGCAGTGCTCAGAGCGACCCCCGTCGCACCACGGCCGCCGATGCACGAAACCGACGCGTCGAGATCCGCATCACCACCGCGTCGGGGGCGGTGATCACCATCGACGACAACGGTGATCTCGTGTTTCCCTGAGTGGTGGTCAGCCGGCGCGAATCGCGCGCGCCGGCTGATCGACGACCGACCCATCGACCGACGTGCGGACCAGGCGCCCGTACCGAAGCCGCTGCTGCGGCGCTCCTTCGCATGCCTGCCATCGGCCGGCCGTCGGCTCGAGCATCAGCACCACCGCGCCCTGCGCCAGCAGGTCGATCGGCAGGGTCATCGACAGCGGCAGCACACCGAGCGCACGCTCGGCGACGCCTGCTGGTTCGACGCCCATTGCATCGGCACTGCAGGGACGGTGGATGCGGCCGGGGCCTTGTGGCGCGGCATCGCCGTTCCCCGGATGGGTATCGCCGCGCGGCTGCGACTGCTCATCGAGGAACATGAGGTCTGGCCATCCGACGACCCGCTGCATCGCCCCAGCGAGCGCCTCGTCGTTGCCAAGACGGTCGCGATCGCCTGAAATACTGACTCAGCACGGCGCTGCTCGAGGGGTGTCCCGGTACCGCGCTCGAGAATGGTCCGCGAGTTGCCCAGAGCTTGGCTCCACGCGGAAGCAATTGCCGCTCTCGCGTAACGGTTCACCCGCTGGCCACTTCCACCCCCCGAGCCCCCGATGCGAAATCGCTCCACCCTGTGCTGCATCGCTGCACTGGTTGTTGCACCAGTGATGCAGGCACAGGCCACATTCCAGCAGTTCAACGGACCAGCAGAGTCCGGTCCAGCCCTCGCCCCCACCTCAGTGGCGGGCCGTGGCGGGTACGCGAAGTATGTGACGGTTCCGACGACGGCTGACGGCGGTGGCGTGTTTGCGTCGCGCTATCTCCCGGATGGATCGGCGGGGCTCTACAGGAACGTCGTCAATCTCTGGTTCCGGAACCCCGCCGGTGCCGTCATCTATGCGTGCAGCGGCTCCTTGCTCGCCGGCAGTGGCGGGCTCAAGATTCTGACGGCGGGTCATTGCGTCTCGAATGGTGTCGTCGGATCGAACCCGAACTTCGCTGCCGCGAGCTTCACGGCGCGCTTCCAGACGTCGCCCGGCGTGTTCACCGAACGCAACGGCACGGGGTTCGCCGTGAATCCGAACTACGGCGGATTCGTCGAGGAAGAGCACGATGTGGGTGTCCTGACGCTGTCGACACCGGCACCAGCCGGCGTGACTGGCTTCACGCTCTTCTCGGGCAACCCGTTGAATCAGCAGCTCAACATCGCCGGGTACGGTCTCACCGGTGACGGAGACACGGGCGGCAACAATACCGCGAACAACCAGTTCGGCGCCGTGAACGTGTTGCGTGCCGGTACCAACAGCTTCAACACCACGGGCCGAGAGAATGCCAACCCGTTGATCGACGCCGCATTGTACGCGACGAGCGCCAATCCGAGCCCGTCGACCTTCGGCGGAATCCTCGTGGCCGACTTCGACCGGACGGGCGGATCACCCACCGGGTGGCTGTGCGCCTCGGTTGGCTTCTGCGAAACCGGCTACGGGCTCGACGAAGTCGGCCCCTCCAGTGGTGATTCCGGCAGCGCTGCGTTCAGCAATAGTGGCGCAATCGCTGGCGTCGCATCGTGGGGTCTCCAGGATGGCAGCTTCTACAGCGACGAATTCGGCTACGCCTGTGTCGCGAACTTCGCGGCGAATGCCGGCTGCAAGGGCAATTACGACTGGATCCAGTCGCAACTGTCGCCGAGTGCGGTCATTCCGGAGCCCTCCACGTACGTGCTCTTTGCAACGGGCTTGCTGGGCCTCGCCGGCATCGCACGCCGCCGTCGCACGGGGTCGCTGAACTAGCGGCATGTAAACGAAGTTCGGGAAGCAGTCGCCGGTCGGAGCATCCCGGGTATCGAGGCGGAAACCGCAGCAATGCCATCTGGTATCGCGAAGAGTTCCGACGCCGCCAAACGGGATGACCCGGTCGACGACTGCACGACGAACGTTCTTTCCAGTCCACTGTCGTCCACTGACGTCGTTGGGCGCGTCCTGACATGCGCATCCATGCAGTGCCACACCGACAGGCCGGACGATCACGCGATCGTCCGGCCTGTCGGCGTAGTCTGGTCGTTCGATCCCGAACGGGAAACGAGCGCGCGGTTCAGTTCCGCACGTCACGACACCTTGCGGTACCCGTGCCGTGACCCCTCGGCGTCGCCCCGTGCAAGACAGCGCCGGCGCGTCACCTCGCCGCGATCGCCAGCTCGAGCTGGCGCGTGGCACGCGCCCCCGCCGTACCGACGTCGAACGCCGTCGCAAGACCGGTGCGCGGCGCCACCGCCAGCTTCCCGCGCCATCCGACCCGACGCAGCGCGTCACCGGCGGTGTCGAGCGCCACCTCCGGCGCGTTGTTCACCTCACTCAGATGCGCCAGCACGATGTGCGAGAGCCCGCGATGCGCGAGCCGCTGCAACGCGGCGGCGCACCCGTCGTTCGACAGGTGACCCGTGCGCGCCAGGATCCGGCGTTTCAGGTATCCGGGATACGGCCCGCCGGCGAGCATCGTCGTGCAGTGATTGGACTCGAGCACCAGCGCATCCACCTTCTCGAACGCCGCCAGCACCGGTGGCGTGATCTCGCCGATGTCGGTCGCGATGGCAAGGCGTGCGCCGCTGGCACGGCAGGTGATCACGAGCGCCATCGGGTCGGCGGCATCGTGGAGAATGCGCACACCGGTCACGTCGAAGTCCGCATGCGCGATCGTCGCACCGTCCGGCAGTATCACGCGCCGCGCTCCCTCCACGGTGCACCCCGGCACGCCCATGCCGGCCAGCGCCGCATGCGTGCCGCCGCTGGTCAGGACCGGCCAGCGCCACCGCGTGCACGAGGCACGCAGCCCGTGGATGTGATCGGAGTGCTCGTGCGTGATTGCCACGCCGGTGATCGCTTCCGGCTCGACGCCGATGGTGCGCAGCCGCGCTGCCAGCACCCGCGGACCCAGGCCGCAGTCCACCAGCAGGCACGAGCTGCCCGACTGCACGACGAGCGCGTTTGCCGTGCTGCCGCTGGCGAGGATCCAGACCTTCATCGGGTGATGCGGGAGGTGACGACGCACTGGTGCCGGAGCGATGGTGCCGAGGCGCACGCACGGCGCACGCACGGCACACGGAGGAGGCAATCTGCACCACTGCTCGTCCGGACGCTGGGCGCAGCCATGTGGCAGCCCTGACGGCGCAGCCCCAGCGCAGCGCGACGCGACGGGGACCACCAGCGGCCGGCAGCGGCCACCACGCTGATTCTCCCCGCCCTGACCCACCATCGCGGATGGTGTGCACGTGCCAGCCTTTCATACCGATGCCGTCCACTCGCTGCATCGTGCCTTTCCGGCGCGCCGCGGCGGCGGCATGTTGTACGCGGACGCGAGTGGCACCGTCAATGGTGCGGACGGGTGTGGACGGCACGGCGCCGGATCGAGACCGAGCGTCGACGTGCTGCGGGCCAGGTGCGTCCCGACCGACGCGTGGCAGCCGCTGCGCCCGTGACCCGCTGACCCTCTCACCCGCCTCCCATGCCCGTTCGTCTGTCACTGCAGGCCGGCGTTGCTCTCGCGCTGAGCGCCCTCTCGCCTGGTGGAACCACCGCGCTGACGGCACAGCCGCTCTCGCCGTCAGCAAGAATCCGTTGGGAACGCCAGTGCCAGATCCGGCGCGACAAGTTCGATCTCATTCTCCCCGCGGCGATGCGCGACAACGGCATCGACATGTGGATCGTCATGCAGAAGGAAAACGCGTTCGATCCGATGTACGAGGATCTGGGGCGCGGGTACGTGGGCAGCGTGGGCTATTACATCTTCACCGATCGTGGCGGTGACCGGATCGAACGCGCGGCGATCGGCGTATCGGGATACCTGCTGGAGCAGTGCAAGGTCTACGATCTGGTCCGCGGTTACGCACCACTGCGCGCTTTCATCGCCGAGCGTAATCCGAAGCGCATCGGCATCAACATGTCGGAAGAGATCGGCTCGGCCGATGGCCTCACCAAGACGTCATACGATCGGCTGGTGAGAGAGCTTGGTCCCGACCTCGCGGCGCGGCTCGTGCCGGCCGAGAAGCTGGTGTCGGACTACCGATCCGGCTTCACCGCGTCGCAGCTGGTGGCGTTCGGTGAAGCCGGCGAACTGTCGCGGCAGATCGCCGAACGCGCGCTGTCGAACGAGGTCATCACGCCTGGTGTGACGTCGCTGGAGGATGTGGCGTGGTGGATGATGGACCAGCTGCAGCTGCGTGCACTCGGCTCGTCGTTCGACATGCCGTCGGTGTACATCACCGGGCCGCGCGGCATCGAGGCGACGAGCAACGAACGCATCATCCAGCGTGGCGACCTGCTGATCATCGATTGGGGCGTGGGCTACCTGAATACGTGGACCGACGTGAAGCGGATGGCGTACGTGCTCAAGCCAGGTGAGACCGCGGCACCGAAGGGGTTTCAGGCGGCGTTCGACAACGCGCTCAGGGTGCGCGACATCATCCATCGCACGATCCGCCCGGGCGGCACGGCCGCCGACATGCTCGAGCGCCTCAGGGGCGAGATCGTGAAGGGCGGATTTCGCATGCAGGGCACGTTCAACGAGGTCAGCAACGATCAGCTGGTGGAGGTCATGATCGGGTGTCACTCCGTGGGCGATCGCGGCCACGGCAGCGGCCCATCGATCGCGGCATTCAATCCGCGGCAGCTCACCTTCCCGATCAAGGCCTTCAACCCGTTCTCCATCGAGCTCTTCGCATGGACACCGGCGCCGGAGTGGAACGGCGCGAAGGTGCGCATTCCGCTGGAGGACGATGCCATCGTCACGTCGCGCGGGGTGGAGTGGCTCTACCCCGTGAACCAGCGGATCCTGCTGGTGCGGTGACGTCCGCCGTCAGGCCAGTCGGCAGCGCGGCAATCGTCACACACTTTCGTCGAGGCATGCATATCTCCGTCGTACGGAGGTATGACGCACGCACAGCATCGCCCGTGTCGTGTCTGCGCCCGTGTGTGTACGAAAGGGCCGCCGGAAGACAGCTTCCGGCGGCCCTCTGTTTCAACCGCGAGCGATCGCTCGGGTGACGCGACGACGACGGGCGACAGCAAGGCCGAGGAGGCCGGCACCCACCAGTGCGATGCTCGTGGGTTCCGTCACCGCTGCGAGCATGCTCGGCGATTGCACCTGGGCGTTCACGACTTTTCTGTTCCCGCGGTCCTTCATGGGATTTTCACGGGGTCGATTTTCCAGGAGTCGATTTTCCAGGAGTCGATTTTCCAGGAGTCGATTTTCCAGGGGTCAGAGTCCTGAACCATATTCTTCTCAGGGTCTGAGTCCTTGCGCGGTATTGAGCCCTGGACCTCTTGACCCGCCCCCCTTGGACCGAAGCCCCGCTCGATCACGCCATGCGCGCGCACCCGCACCCGCCCAGCCCCGCCATGCATATCGTCGTCGGCCCGTCGTTGCAGCGCCAGGCTTGGCGCGACTTTCAGACCAGCCCGGACTGGCGGAGTGAAGACTTCGACGCGCTGGTTGCCTCCGACAACCCCGGTGCAGTCTTCTTCGAGATCCAGACCGCCATCAACGGTCTGTACCGCCTGTGCGACCGACAGCAGTCGGTGCTGAGAGGCCGGCTCGACAGCGAGCGGCTGTCGGAGATGCATGGGCAGACCGAGATGCGCGCGCGCTGGCTGGCGGTGTGTGCTGACGGTGCGCGACTGCACCTGACCGCGCTCGAGCAGCGCGAAATCGACATCGGCCTGCTGCGCTGGATCCGCCGCGCCGGCTGCCTGACCTGCGTGGTCGGCGCCGGCGTGACGATGGACGCCGGCGGGCCGTCGTGGCCAGCACTGGTTCGTGCGTTGTTGCACACGTCGTTGCTCGGCGCGACCGGACCGGGCGCGACCGGCACGCCTGCCGTGACGCCCGCGCAGGCGCATCGCGCATCGGAGATCGTCCGCGCCATCGAGGCCGGGCAGGCCGACACGGACATGCTGATGGAAGGGGCCGAACTCTGCGTCACAGTGCGCGGACAGCACCTGTTCGCAGACATCACCTCGCTGCTCTACGCCGACGGTCGCCAGCCCGGCCAGGTGCACCGGGCGATCGCCGCACTGGCCGCTCCGCTGCACGTGCGTGAGCGCGGCGGCAGCGTCACTGGCTGGGCGGCAGTCATCAGCTACAACTTCGACGACCTGCTGGGCGAGGCCATCGACGCGCTGGGCCTGGCGCGTTCGGCGTATGCGATGCGCGGCACTCAGGTGGCTGGCGACCCCAACGACCTTGCCCGGGCTGGCGGCCAGCACGGCCTGCATCAACGCATCCTGCATCTCCATGGCTACACGCCCCGGCGCCTGTTCCTGCTGACGCACATCCCGTTCGTGTTTTCTGCCACGCAATACAGCCAAGGCTACGGCGCTCGGCGCCTGCCCATCGTCGACCAGGCATTTACCGAGTATCTGGACAGGCCGATCTTTCACGCGGTGTATGTCGGCTGCTCGTTCAGCGACCAGGCCATGAACGGCCTGCTGGAGACCGCCGCCAGGGCCCTGCCCGGGCGCATGCACTACGCATTGCTGCGCTGGCCGGGTCCGCAGCCCCTGGCCGAAGCCACTGGCAGCGACTGCGAACTGCACGGCGCGACCTACCTGGCCATGGGCGTGCGGCCACTGTGGTTCGAGCAGTTCGACGAGATTGCGGGGCTGATCAACCGGCTGGCCTGATTCCGTCGGCTGCCGCACGACTCACGGACTCGCGTACAGGTCATGTTCCGCCGCAGCTCGAGGCCGAGCCCATGTCACGCGCCTCCATCGCACCTACCCAAAAGGTGATGTTGCGGTAAATCTGAGCAGGCGCCACGTCGATGCAGCCTGAACGCCGAACACCGTTCGTTCGCCGAGCGGCGGCCGCATCCCGTGTCACGAGAGCCCGAACAGTGACAAGGTCCGGCGGTGGCGTCGAACCCGGATGATCACACGAATTGGCAGGGGCGGCGACCCTGCCGTGGAGATGACATGTGCATCTGGATTGATGTGGTACAGGCGAATGCGGCGTGACCATCGGACCCTCCGACGGCTTCCCGGCACTGGGTGATGCCTACGCCGTCGAGCGCGAGCTCGGTGGCGGCGGCATGTCGCGCGTGTTCGTCGCCACCGAGGTTGCGCTCAAGCGCCGCGTGGTGGTGAAGCTCCTCTCGCGCGAACTCGCCGAGGGACTCTCCGCCGAACGCTTCGCGCGCGAGATCGCACTGGCCGCGGCGCTGCAGGACCCGCACATCGTGCCGGTGCTCGCCACCGGCATCACCGCGGATGGCCTGCCGTACTTCACGATGCCGTTCGTGGAGGGCGAGTCGCTGCGCGCGCGGCTGCAGCGTGGCCCGCTGCCGCTCGACGAGGCGCTCCGCATCCTGCGTGACGTAGCCGAGGCGCTCGAACACGCCCACGCACGCGGCATCGTGCACCGTGACATCAAGCCCGAGAACATCCTGCTGAGCGGGCGGAATGCCGTGGTGGCCGATTTCGGCATCGCCAAGGCGGTGAGTGCCGCCCGGACCATGGCGCCGAACGCCACGCTCACCTCGGCGGGCATGGCGCTCGGCACGCCGGGCTACATGGCGCCGGAGCAGGTAGCCGGCGAATCCACCGATGCGCGCAGCGACCTGTATGCGTGGGGGGTGGTCGCGTACGAGCTGCTCGCCGGCGGGCATCCGTTTGCGCATCGCACGTCGGCGCAGCAGCTGATGGCGGCCCAGATCGCCGAGGCACCGCGTCCGCTCGATGACGTTCGCCCCGGTCTGCCGCAGTCGATCGCGGTGGCGGTGATGCGCTGTCTCGAGAAGGACGCGACCGAGCGTCCCGCATCGGCGGCCGTACTGCTCGCGACGCTGTCGGGCATCAGTTCGGGCGATCCCGGCTCCGGTCCGCGCGACGGCGGACCGCGCACCCCGGCACGCAGCAACGGTGTGGTGACGGGGGAGGTCTCGCCGGCGCCGCGCGGTCTGCGGCGGCGGATGCCGATCGCCGCGGGGTTGGTGGTGTTGCTTGGCTTTGGGGCGTGGGTCCTGCGCGGCAAGGCGAGCGGCGCAGCACCAGCCGAAGCGCAGGAGCACGCCATTGCCGTGCTGCCATTCGAGCATCAGGGTGACAGCGCGGATACATACCTCACCGACGGCATCACCGACGAGATCCGCCACAAGCTCACCGGGGTGACGAATCTGGTCGTGATCGCGCGGGCGAGCTCGAACCAGTACAAGGGGAAGAACACGCCACCGCAGGAGATCGCGAAGGAACTCGGCGTGCGGTACCTGCTCACCGGGTCGGTGCGCCTGATCGGCAGTGGCGACCAGCGGCGCGTGCTGGTGCGACCGGAGCTCGTGGAAGTGACCGCCAACGGACGCCTGCAGAGCCGCGGTGGGCAGCCGTTCGACGCGCCGGTGTCCGAGGTGATCCGCGCGCAGGGCGAAGTGGCCGAACAGGTGGTGAACTCGATGGAAGTCGCAGTGGCCGGGGCGGACCGGCTACGCCTCGTGGAGGTGCCGACGCGGAATCCTCAGGCGTACGACGCCTATCTGCGCGGGCTGGCGGCGATCAACGGTGAGGCGAGCAACGACCCGGAGTCGCTGCTGCGCGGAAACGAATTGTTCGAGCAGGCGGTTGCGCGCGACAGCACGTTCGTCGAGGCCTGGGGCTACCTCGCACGTGGCAACGCGCTCCTGTACAGCAACGCGACGCCCTCGCCGGAGCGGGCGGGACGGGCCAGGGAGGCGGTGGCGCGGCTCAACGCCGTGGCCCCCGGCAGCGCCGATGCCCTGCGCAGCCGCTCGGTCGTCCGGCGCGCGGTGGACCACGATTACGCCGGCGCGCTCGACGACCTGCGTCGTGCACGAGCCGTCGCGCCGGGTGACGCGAGCGTGCTGGGGTCGCTGGCGGGTGTCGAGGCCGATCTGGGTCGCTTCGACGAGGCGCTGCGGACGTACGACGACGCCCAGCGCCTCGATCCGAGAACCCCGGCCGTGTCGTCCGGTCGCACGCGGCTGCTCACCCGCATGCGCCGCTTCGCCGACGCGCGTATCGCGGGTGACCGGGCTCGCTCACTCGCGCCGGCATCACGCGCGTACGTGCACAACCGCATCATCATCGAGGTGGCAGCGGGCGACCTCGCCGCCGCGCGTCGCGTATACGAAGCCGCGACGGCCGAGCTCCCCAAGGATCGGTTGCTGGCGTACGTGGCGATGTACTGGGACCTGTGGTGGGTGCCCTCCGAGCTCGACCAGCAGCGACTGCTCGAGCTGGGGAGCGATGCGTACGGCGGTGACTTCACGGCGGCGATGCCGCTGGTGCGCGCGCAGGTGCACGCCGCGCTGGGGCATGAGGCGCTGGCACGCGTGTGGGCCGACTCCGCCGTCGTGGCCCTCCGCAAGCGGGTCCGCGGATCTCCGAGCGACGGGGAGTCTCGCGTCGTCCTCGGCCTCATGCTGGCGTACGCGGGCAACGCCGCCGAGGCGATGCGGGAGGCGGAGCGAGGACTGGCGCTGGCCGATGCCATCACGTCCGCGCGCATGTCGAACGCCAACGGCTATGCGTACGTCTTCGCCGCCCGCACTGCGCTCAAGGCCGGCGATCGCGCCCGCGCGCTCACGTGGTTGCGCGAAGGGCTCGGCCGTCGCCCGAACATCAGCGCGGCGTGGGTCCGCATCGACCCGAACTTCGCCCCCCTCCGCGGCGACCCGGCCTTCGAGCGGGTCCTCGCGGAGGCGCCGTGACCGCGGTGCGCTCCGACCGACGACTGGAGGTAATCGACAGGCAAGCTCCTTCAGCCGCTCCGGTGTGCAATGTCTCGACGGCGCCAGAACTATCCGGCGCACACGATCGTGCGACGTGTGACGGGCTGCCCGGTCCTCGCCGAACGGCTCATGCGGATTCCTCGTCGGCGCGAAGCTGGTGCGCCGTGACGGGTGTGTGTCTCGCCGCCCGTTCCGCGCGGAGTCGCGCCACCGAACCTGAACCGACCCGGCATCCGACGAGGCGGACCCGATCGATGACTCCGTGCTTGGCGACGAGCCATCCCGCAGTCGGCTTTCCCGCCCTGCACACTCAGCATGTGCACATATCACCTGCTGGACACGACACCCCTGCCTCAGCGCGCCGGGCAGTCATCGGCGCAACCGCGGTCGGAGAAGGTGACGATACCGTGAACCGTCACACACCGGTCACCACGCTTCCGGCCCCCCGTGCGCCCCCTATCTTGCCCGCGTCGGCACGGCTCGGCACCCCCGGTGCCGCGCCCCCGACGTGACCCTCACCCGCAACGTGACACACCCCGTACCCGTCGCCGCGCTGCCCAGGTTCCTCAACGCCGAACTGAGCCTGCTCGCCTTCCAGCGGCGAGTGCTGTCGATGGCCGAGGACGACGCCGTGCCGCTCCGCGAACGTCTGCGGTTTCTCGCGATCGTGACCTCGAACCTCGACGAGCTGTACATGGTGCGCATGGCCGAACTGCGGCGCGCCGCCGCGCGTCCACCGGGTGCGCCTGACGACCATGCCGACGGGTACGACGCCGTGACGCGGCTGGCAGCGGTCGAGGCGGAAATCGAGTCGTTGCTGGCGGCGCAATCGCGGTGCGCGATGCACTGCATCGACGAGTCGGCGCAGCATGGCGTGCACCTGCTGCGATGGTCCGCGCTGAGCGAGGAGGCGCAGGCGGCGCTCACCGACCGCTATCTCGACGAGATCCATCCCGACCTCTCGCCAATGGCGGTGACGCTCAGTCCCGGCGTCCCCCTGCCGCACTTGCCGCATCTGGGGCTGTTCGCGGGCATCGTCTTCCGCGCCACGCCGGAGAGCCGGTCGCAGTTCGCGGAGCACGAACTCCCCGGCGACGTCCCCCGACTGCTCGACGTTCCCGGGCAGCCCGGCGCGGTGATCGCCATCGAAGAGGTGCTGCGCGCCAATGCGCATCGGCTCTACCCGGCCGCGATCGTGGAGGGGACGTACCTGTTCCGCGTCACCCGCGGCGGCGACCTCCATCTGCACGAGGATCACGCCGCCGACCTGCTCGGTGCCGTGGATGATGCCACGCGCCGCCGGCCGCAGAACCCGGCGGTGCGTGTCGAGGTCGATGCCACGGTGCCCTCGCGCGTGAGCACCCTGATTCTCGACAACCTCCGCCGCGACGCCGTTGGTCGCGACATGGAAAGCACCGTCAGTGCCGTGCAGGTGGTGCACGGCCTGCTCGACCTGCGCTGCCTCGAGCTGCTGCCGCTGCCGCCCGATCCGTCGCTCGACTACCCGCCGCTTCGCCCGGCTGACCCGTTCAGCGGAGAGACGTCATTGCTGGACCGCATCGCGGCCGGCGACCTCTTGCTCCACCACCCCTTCCAGTCGTTCGATGCGACCGTGGTCCGATTCTTCTGCGACGCAGCCGCCGATCCGGAGGTGACGTCGATCCAGGCGACGCTCTACCGGGTGGGCACGCCATCGCCCGTGGTGGAGGCGCTGATCGCGGCGGCGCAGGCCGGGAAGAACGTGTTCGCGCTGGTGGAACTGCAGGCCCGGTTCGACGAGGCACAGAACGTCCAGTGGGCCCGGGCGCTCGAACGGGCGGGCGGGCGGGTGGTCTACGGACTGCCCGAACTCAAGGTACATGCGAAAGTGGCGCTCGTCACACGTGTCAGTGGCTCGATGGTGCAGCGTTTTGCGCACATTGGCACCGGCAACTACAACCCCCGCTCGGGCCGACAGTACACCGATCTCAGCCTCTTCACCTCCGACCACGACACCTGCGCCGACGTCGCGACGCTCCTCGGGCACCTCACCGATCGGACCTACCCAGTCACACCGCTGCCGGGAGGCCTGCTGGTCGCGCCCACGCTGCTGCTCCCCGCGCTGTTGGAGCGCATCGACCGGGAGATCGGGCACGCCAGGCGCGGCCAGCCCGCCGACATCGCCATCAAGGTCAACGGCCTCGCCGACCGCGAGATCGTCGACGCGCTCTGCCGAGCCTCACAGGCCGGTGTCGCCGTCGCGCTGATCGTTCGCGGGATCTGCACGCTCCGCCCCGGGGTGCCAGGCCTCTCCGAGAACATCCGCGTCGTCTCGGTCGTCGGCCGGCTGCTCGAGCACTCGCGCATCTACCGCTTCCACAACGGCGGTGCCAGCGAGCACCTCATCGGCTCCTCTGACCTCCGACCGCGCAACCTGCGCCGCCGAGTCGAGGTGCTGGTGCCGGTCACCTCCCCGGCCCATCAGGCCACCCTCGACACAATCCTCGACGCCTACCTCACCGACGGCTCGGCCTGGGAGCTTGGAGGTGACGGGACCCATGCCCGCGTCACGACCGGTGCGCCGACGGCCCAGTCCCGGTTCGTGGCGGGGCGCGCGGGCTGACGACCCACTGCCCTGTCCCGAATGGTCACGGCGCTGTCCTGAATTCCGGAAACCGGAGCCACCGCAAAAAGCGTAAGTGCAGCCCGCACAACATCTTCCGCAACGGTACGCCCCATGCACCCACGACCAGCGACAGGACCATTCCTGTCGCTTCCCGGAGTGGCCCCATGATGCGTCGATCGTTCGTCCTGCTGTCCGCCCTGACCTGCGTCACACTGGTGCCGGCCAGGCCCCTGCTCGCGCAGGAGAGCCGCCCATCCGAGGAGTTCTTCGACGAAAGCGAGCGCTTCTCGCGCGAGCAGCTCGAGAACCTCGTCAGCGCCATCGCACTCTATCCGGATGCGCTGCTGGCTCAAGTGCTCGTCGCTGCCACCTTCCCCGACCAGGTCGAGGACGCGGCGCGTTACGTGCGCCAGCACGGCACCACCGACATCGATGACCAGCCCTGGGACGTGAGCGTCAAGTCGGTCGCCCACTACGCATCGGCCCTCGACATGATGGCCGAGAAGGGTGACTGGACCGCAGCGCTCGGCCGTGCCTACGTGCTCCAGTCGGGAGATGTGATGGCGGCAGTCCAGCACCTCCGTGCGATGGCCGACGCGCAGGGCAACCTGCGCACCAGCGAACAGCAGCTCGTGACCCGTGATCAGGAGGACTACGTGATCGCACCGGCGCAGCCGCGCGTGCTCTACGTCCCCGTCTACGACCCGTACGTGGTGTATACCCGCCCCATCTTCACCACTGCCAGTCATTACACGCCCTTCTGGTCGTTCGGCAGCGGCTTTCCCATCGGAGGCTGGCTCAGCTACGACGTGAACTGGCGCAACCGGTCGGTCTATTACAACGGATGGGAGACCGGATACTCCGGGTACGCCGGCGGCTGGCGCGCGCGGTCGCGTCCCTTCATCCGGATCACGAACGTCTACGTGAACCCGCGCTTCCGCAGCGTCTCCGTGAATCGTGACGTGATCCGCCGCCGCGTGGTGTACCGCAACGTCGATCGCTACGTCGGCGTGCACCGCGAGACGCGTTTCAGTCGCGACATCGGCGGCGGGCGCGACCGCCTGGACCGCCAGCGGTACGACTTCCGCAACGATTCGCGTAACGATTCGCGCAACGATTTGCGCAACGACTTCCGCAACGACTTCCGCGACGACTTCCGCGACGACTTCCGCGACGACTTCCGCGACGACTTCCGCGACGACTTCCGCGACGACTTCCGC
>Ga0105045_10000627_pt1 | contig 26512 bp, 20 predicted proteins | sample MAT02_FD_78089 | JGI IMG/M metagenome (GOLD analysis project Ga0105045, IMG submission 78089) | Freshwater microbial communities from Lake Fryxell liftoff mats and glacier meltwater in Antarctica - MAT-02 (megahit assembly) | ecosystem: Environmental > Aquatic > Freshwater > Ice > Liftoff... | reverse complement strand
GATTAGGTAGAACTAAAAGGCGGGGTGAGTATATGGGTCGAAATGTGAACTGCAACCTGAACTAGCCATTTAGTGTCGGTACTCCAGAATGCGTGCCTCGCTTGTACAAGGATGTGGCAATTGCTGTTGCAATTGCTAGCATTTAAATAAATTAAAATCTCTTCAATGGCCAGAACTTACTAGCTGGACTGAGTTTTCGAACAAAGGGGCCCTGTCGCCCGGCGTATAAAAGACCCCACTAATGGGTGGATCGGGTGAGAAGAATGGGAATAGCTTCAGAACGAATTCTTGAACTTATGCCCAGTTTGTAAGCATCATTCTGTCATAGAAAAGTACATGTCGCCACACCTATTATGGGGGTTTTCAAATGAATGATTCGCCGAAAAGCGTCATTCTACCGACCACACTTCGATTAAAAGCGGTTCATTTGCGACTCGACTTGGTTGTCAATAGATTATGAAAAAGGCGAGGAGACGATCAGAGGCATCTGAAGCACGGGGTCACATTCGGAATCCGGTGGGATCACTGGCGGTCGTTCATGCCACGGGTTCTATGCCTGGTGAGAACCACATTGAGTCGATCAAACCAGTCATCTGGATCGATCTAAACCCCGGTGAATACGATTGCAAATCGGAAACGGCTTGGGTGCGAGATAGGCTCGAACTGCACTGTAAGTTAGAGGTGATATGCGTTTCTGATTGGCAACTGGGAATAACTCAAGTGGCGGCGCGACTCCAACAAAACGAGCAAAACATGGAGATTCCGATCGTGATTGCCTCACGGTATCGTAGTGATGCAGTAGTCCAATTTCTAAATGGATTGCAAAAGCTAATTCCCTCCGGCCACGTAACCTACCTTCTCGGCCAATGGTGGGCGGGGCATAAGCGTACTTTTTTACTTCCGAACGGCCATAGTGCCTATTATTGGTATCAACTTTATGACGGGTTCTTAAACGATCTTGCATTATTGCACACCTCTCGGCCGGAACGAGAGTCGGCACTGGTGATTTCAACTAATCCGGAGTTGCGACGGATGTGGACCGATTCGCTTCCCAATGAATCTATTCATGTAACCAGTCTGGTCGAGCGATGGAGTCTACCCGACTCTCCCTTCAGCTACATCATTTTCGATGCCGATATTCCAACCAATTTAGAGCCAGATAGTCGAGGTGGCGAGCCCGAAAGCCCTACTAGCTTTATCAGAAACTTGCGTAGACGTTATCCGAACTCGACAATCGCCGCATTGTTTGGATTTCCGGAGTGGTCGTCTACTCGCGGAAGCTTGGAAGCTGGTGCTGATATCGTAATCGGAAAGCCGTTTCTTTGGAGCAACTTCTTGTCGAGCTTAAGAAGTCATTCGCGAAGCTTGCAAAATCAGTTGGCCTGACACGAACCTGGCAGCTTGGAAGCCTCCGCACCCTTTTTTTCTTCGGCGGCACTTCCTCTCAGATAGACTGGCATCAATTCCATCGGCGAAACAGCCTTCCCAGACGAAAGTTTTTGATAGCCGATTCGTCCGACACTCATTGCCGTCGGAAGAATATTCGGATGCCAAACCACCGACCGATCAAAAATCAGTGGACCGGATCTCAGCTTTGCACAGCCGGAACCGACGACCGTAACTTGGGACGCCTCGCTCGCACAGGACTCGTACCACGCGAGTCGGGCGACAATATGCGATGGCATGACGCAGTCAATCGAAAGGGCACCCGAAAGCGGAAGGTCGTATTTGGCAACCAACGATTCAGGTTGAATTTTCGAAATCAGCCATTTCGCAACAAAGAATTCACCACGATATGCATCCAGAGCGGTCCAAAACTCTAAGGATTTCAGGGTGTCATCTCCAGAAGCCAATTCTCCAGAAGCCAATATGGGTGACTTACAAGGGCAGAACTCGAAGTACTCCAACCAATGTTGAAAATCGGTTGCAATCACCTCCAATGTATCCACGCCAATAACGGGTATTTTCAAGCCGTAGGCTATCGCTTTGGCCAGTGCGACGCCTACTCGAAGCCCCGTAAATGAGCCAGGTCCTACTGTAACTGCTACCGCCGTTAACTCGGAGGGCCTAATTCTGGACGCTTCAAGCAATTGGGAGATCGCTGGAGCAAGAGTCCTGGCAGACCCTTCCGCTAATGGGGTAAAGGCAGTAACAACGTCTCCAGAAGGAAAATAAATGGCAGCCGAGCCTGATCTACCACTCGTCTCCAAAGCAAGTATCATATTGGTCCGCGTTTCGCGATAAAAAGTATCAAACTGGCTACCGGAAAGCCGCCTGAGCTCCAGCGTTTTTCCTAGTTGAACTGGATAGTTTTATCAAAAACCGCGAAAACTGTCAGTCAAAATGCCTTCCGAACGCCGGGTCGATCGTTTTTGAAGTGTATCCTTAGCATACTTCCTACCTACCCATTTAAAGCGGAGACTGCAGTGAGACAGGCACTCATCAGCGACATTCATGGAAACCTCGAAGCGCTGAATGCGGTCCTGGTCGATATCGCTACCCAGAAGGTTGATCGGGTCATCTGCCTCGGGGACGTCGTTGGATACGGCCCCAATCCTTGCGAATGCTTGGACTTGGTGATGAAGAAGTGTTCCCTAACGGTCTTGGGAAATCATGACCAGGCCGCGTTGTTTGATCCAGACGGTTTTAATCCGGTAGCCCTGAAGGCTATCTACTGGACTCGCGATCGCTTGGATGATCCTTCCACTGGCCGCCAACAAGTGATCAACAAACGTTGGGATTTCTTAAGCGAATTGCCCAAGCAACATTCACAGGACAAGTTCCTGTTCGTGCATGGTTCTCCGCGTGATCCAACAAACGAATATGTTTTTCCAGAGACGGTTTACGATAAAGCGAAGATGAATTCGATGTTTGATCGAGTTTCTCAATATTGCTTCCAGGGACACACACACATGCCTGGCGTCTTTACAACTGATCTCGAGTTTATCGAACCAACCGATTGCAATTACCAGCATGCTCTTGGAAAAGAAAAGCTTATGGTCAACGTCGGTAGCGTAGGTCAACCTCGTGACGAAGACCCTCGATCCTGCTATACGATTATCGATACCGACGAGAACATGATTTTCTTCCGACGCGTTGAGTATGATGTCGAGGCAACCATCAAGAAGATTTACGCGGAATCGGATCTCGATAACATGCTTGGCGACCGACTACGAGCTGGTCGTTAGATCTTTTCTACACTCACTTGTGATTCCGATGCAATAAACCAGTCTTTCAATTCTTCAACCAGCTCATTGCGGTCCTCGCGTAGCATGACCACATGATCCCATGCCGGATGGTATGAAACGGAAATCTCGTCGCGATTTCGAAAGTCTGGAAACATATCGTAGAACTGTCGCCCATAGCTGTAGTAGCTGATGACTCCACTCGTATAGACAAAGTGTAGCTTGACACCACGATCGATCAGCGAAGAGATTTCTCGCTTCGATTGCTCGATTTCTGGAAACTCACGGATATCAAAACCCAAAGGCATTGTCGATGGAATAGGATTTGATTTTCTCACGAGACCCTTGACCAGCGCAGCCCATTTTGAAACGCGTAGGACTTTGGGAAGGTACTTTCTTAGGAGAAAGGGGACCCAATACCATACCGTTCGATATCCGCACCCGTCCATTAAGGCCGCTGCAACGATTCGCGAATCATTAATGGCCGATGCGACCGCATCATCTGCTCCTGAACACAGCCCGAAAACCTTGAATTGATTGTATCCATATTGACGCTCCAACATATCGATCGCAGCCTTCACTTCGCGAGTCGCTCTCGTCAGCGAAGCCCCATGACTGCCGACTGCTAAGCTTTCACCGATTCCCGAAAGATCAAATCGAAACGAGGAAATACCATGCTGCGATAGTGTACGCGATAAGTTCACGTGCAATCTTGATGGCCCAACATTACTTAGCATGCCTGCGGTAAGCATCAAGACGGCGGTTTTGGATGACTTGGATTCAACATGGTTAGAATTTATCGAAGAAGATTGACAATGGATGCCGTACAAATGATCGTAAGCTCCAAAGACATGGGGCGTTTCTATCATGGATTGCCTCTGGTCAAGATTGAAAGAACAGCTTGTGAAAATTGAGGAGACGAAAAAGCTCGCTGAGCGACTTCTTGAGTATCCCAGAGCACTTCGTCCGAGACGGCTATATGCTTCCAGACTTTAAGCAGAGGTTTCAAGTTTTTGACTTCTGAATAGTTCCCGGACGTGATGATCCAGTGTTTATTTGCGTCGATCTCGATTTTTTCCGCGAGGTTCAAAACCGAGATGGCTTCCTGCATTTCCACTGTGCAGTCATACCCCAAAAATTGATTGGGTTGTACGCGCCGGTGAATTAAATATCGTGTAAGGCTTTGGGCTTCATATCGATGCTTTTCATGAAGCAAGCCCAGATAAGTCTTTCCACAGACGATAGGATCCCAAAGAATAGCGTTTGCGACACCTTTCAGCGGTGTCTGAGCAACAAGACTTGCACCAAGGCGTAGCCCAAGAACGGATACAGATTCCGGTTCCGACGAAATACTTGCGCGGGCGTGACGCATGTAGTCAACCGTTGCGGCAATATCGTCTTTCCAACGATCGAGTGATCCAGAGTGATCTTCGCCACTTGAGTTTCCAGTAGCGGAGTAGTCAAATCGGATCACGTCAAATCCCGCCTGAGCAATCTGTATCGCCAACTGCTGAAGGTTTCGAAACGATCGCGTGGATTCGTGACCGTAAGCGTTGCAGATCACCACACAATGATTCAAACTTTTCCCTTGGGCTGGTACCGATGAATACTTGATCGCAGCGAGTCTGTTTTCATGGCTCACAATCGACACAGGTTCGATTCTTGGCAATTTGCTTCGAAGTAACGTCGATTGATGATGATATTCCCTATCTACTGCCTGGATAACGTCGCTGTCACCTTTAAGATCACCATTTCCTTGCCGTCTATCTTGTTGAAGTGCCGAAATGTGACGACAGAGGCTTGCAATCGTCGGATTGGCAAAAAAATCTCGAACCGGAATCACTCGATCAAGCTTACCCGAGATCTGTGCGATGACCCGAGTAACAAGCAACGAACTTCCGCCCAACTGAAAGAAGTCGTCATGACGCCCAACTGTCGGAACGTTTAATACACTCGCCCATATGCACGCTAATTCCCGCTCGAGTTCGGTCGCGGCGGCTTGGTACTCACCCTCGCGGGGAATCTCCCCTTGTTCCGCGTCGGGTAGCGCCCGACGATCGATCTTACCATTGATCGTTTTAGGAAACGCATCTATGAAGATGTATCGAGCGGGAACCATATAACTTGGTAGCCTCTCGCGAAGAAACGAAGCCAATTGGTAAGCCGTCAGTTCAGACTGAGTGCGCACCACATAGGCCACCAGATACCTGTGACCGTCCCCTTCTGAACAAACAACCAACGACTCCCGGACTGCCTCGCATTGCGATAGAACGACTTCAATTTCACCCGGTTCGATACGATAAGAGCCGATCTTCATCTGATGGTCCACACGCCCTGAAAACTCGATATCCCCAGACGGTAACCATCGTGCTAGATCGCCAGTTCGATAGAGGCGTTTTGTACTTTCTTCACTCCCAGAGTCCACCTTAATTACTAAGTCAAGGAACGCTTTTTCAGTTAAATCCAGTCGATTCAAGTAACCGCGAGCCAGACCTGGGCCACCGATAAAAAGGTGCCCCGTATCTCCAACTCCGAGGGGAGCATTTTGGTCATTTAAGATGTAAGCCGAATACCCAGGTAGGGGCTTTCCGATCGGCATTTGCGGTTGGTCCCAAGCGGAATTCGGTATGAACGCCGTGCATGTAACGGTAGTCTCCGTTGGTCCATACGCGTTACACCATAAGACATCATGGTGACACTGTTGTTTCCATCGCCGAAAATGCTCGACGGAAATCTTCTCCCCTGTTGCGATCAATAGACGCAAACACTCCGGTACCGATGATTTCGAAGCGACAAGCAAGTCAACCCACTCGTTCCAATAAGCTGTTGCAATGTGCATTGCAGTAATGTTGTACGTTTCGATCAGGTGCGACAACTCGTTTTGCACCTGAGCGCGTTCGCGAGGCCGAACCACAACGGCACTACCGATCATCAATGGCGGAAAGATTTCTTCAATCGCAATATCGAAATTCAGTGTCGAAAATTGAAGCGTTCGATCTGCAGCGGTAAGACGATAGATTTCGACGTCGGCCAGGCAATAAGCCGTCAAGGAACGATGCTCGATCTGGACCCCCTTAGGCTTTCCTGTGGAACCCGACGTGTACATCACGTATGCGAGCGAATTTGCTGGAACATTGGAATCCGGGTTATCGCAAATTGCCTCCCAAAGCTGGTCGTTCTTGGGTTCGACAAACCGTAGCAAACTATTGCCTTCAACATCGTACAACTCGCGATACGCAGAATCACAAAAGATCATCTGAATCGAAGCATCTTCCACAATGAAGGCAAGGCGATCCTTCGGGAACTCTGGATCCAGCGGCACAAATGCACATCCTGATTTCAAGATCCCAAGCATGGTGATAATTGCCATGGCGGATCGATCCATGCATATACCTATCCGATCTTCCCTCTGAAAGCCATGTTGGACAAGAAAACTTGCAATTTGATTGGCTCGAGAATTTGCTTGACCATACGTCCAAACTGAGCCTTCAAATTCGATGGCAGTCGCGTTCGGAGTCGCCAGCACCTGTCGCTCAAAGTAGTTGGTAAACACTTCAGTTCGCTCTTCTAAGACTCCTGCATTTTTGACGCACTCAAGCATTGCTAAACACCAATTTAAAGATCGAATTGAGTCCATTTATCTGATTGCAGATGACCTATAGCGAGGCAAAAGAACCAATAGGCATGCTAAAACTCAGCCCCAATGGATCCGAGCTATCGGGTACAACAGTCGGTTTTGGAATCTCCTGCATTGACCGAATCGCATCGACCGAATCGCTCAGGATTTCTAACCCTAACCGAAGGTCGTCCGTTGAAATAGTAAGTGGAGGAAGAAGCTTCACCACATGATCTCGAGCACCCGATGTCTCAACCATCAAACCTCGCTCGAAGGCGTTCCGACAGACTTGGGAAGCTGTCGAGTCGTTCGAAAACTCTAGCCCCCAGATCATTCCGCGTCCACGAACAGCAGAGCATGCCGAACCGAAATCTCGCATGATTTGGCGTAGTCGCTTTTCTATCATGACGGCGTGGCTTTTGATCTGTAGACTTAACGCGTCGGTCCTCCAGTAGTCAAGCAAGACCTTGGCGGCAACAAACGCAAGATTGTTACCTCGAAAAGTACCCGTATGTTCACCCGGATTCCACGTGTCGCATTCTCTTTTCATGAGCAGGATAGACATCGGCAACCCACCCCCAAAAGCTTTGGAAATGCAGACGATATCCGGCTGGATGCCAGTGTGCTCGAAAGAAAAAAAGGTACCCGTACGTCCGTTTCCGACTTGGATTTCATCCACAATCAAAAGCACGTCATGGGCATTGCAAATACGCGCAATATTAAGAAGCCATTTTTCGCTCGCGACGTTTATGCCTCCCTCGCCCTGAACCGTCTCTAGAATAACGGCTGCAGGCCGGGGCAAACCGCTACTTCCGTCCTGCAACATCTTCTCAAGTAATGTCGAGGTATCTAGGTCGCCAAGATACCCGTCGAAAGGCAAATGCGAAACATTGTTGTGTGATCCGTAGCTTATATCGTGATAATATTGGTTGCCAGTCAAAGCCAAGGACCCCAGCGAGTGTCCGTGATACGCGTTAGTAAATGCGACCACATGCGATCGTTGCTTAGACTTACGAGCAAGTTTAATCGCAGCTTCAACTGCATTGGTTCCAGTAGGCCCAGTGAATTGAACTTTGTAATCCATGTTCCTGGGCTTCAGCAAAATCTCTTCGATTGCCTCGATGAGTTCGACCTTGGCAGTCGTTGCCATATCAAGACCATGCACAACGCCATCCTTTTCGAGGTAGGCGATGAGAGCTTGCTTGACGGCCGAGTTGTTGTGCCCGTAATTGAGAGTTCCTGCGCCGGCGAAGAAGTCTAAATATCGCCGACCGGATTGATCAATCAACCAGGATCCCGTGGCGGACTCGAACACCGTGGGAAAAGACCTTACATACCCACGAACATTGGATTCTAAGCGGTCGATTGATTGCTGAGCCATCGAACTAAAACCACGAATAAAGTGTTGAAACGAAGATTATCCATTTTAAACGTAGGTTATGCTTGTTAGTTAGAGCGGGCTCCGTAGACCTACATCAAGGGGAAAAATCATTGCGAAATCCGCTTGCAACGATTTTGCGGATTAGGAGAGAACAGTAGAGTTTACGGAGAAGAACCGACGAGGCAGGCAACTCTTCCCTGCGGCTGCAAGCCGATCGCAATGCGTGGCACTACGATCCGAACGCGCTTCTTTTGCAGAAACTATTCGGGTTATACACCGCATGAGCCAAATTACAGTCTTGTCGCTTGGGACCATTGTCCCGAGCGAACCGGACGGGACATTGGTCCTACGCACAGTCAACGAATAGGTTCTTTCTTACTGTTTGCTCTACGGCTACTGAAAGACCGCATCCACGACCGTTTCGAGATTAGCAAACTTCGGATCTTTCGTAGCAGCTTTATCGAAATATTGCTTCGCACTTGCTTTCGATTCAGGGGTTGCTCTTGGGTCCCATTGCAAAACCGCCCCTCGCACCGCATCATCAGTTGCCGTATTCGATAACTCCATATTGGCAATGGCGAGAACCAATTCCATAGGTAGTTGGTCAATGGGCATCCGTTCGTTTTTACCTTTAATACGCGCGACCAAAAGATCCGGTTTGGCTTCGACTATGTTCGCTTTATTGGAACCGCCAAGGCTAAGCGTGTTAGTCGATTTGAGACTACCGTAGCCGTCTTGAAAAGCTTGTGCGCCCATGGGGACCAATTGGCCGATCAAATTCAACTTCTCAGTTTGCTTCAGCTTGACAGGATCCTCGGTCGCCGACAAAGCTTTCTCGATTTCTGGTTCAAACTGATCAAATTTCCTTTTTTTGATTGCTTCGAGTGCCTTGTTCATGGCAACCGCCCATGCATTTGCTCCTTCAGGCTCGGGCTCTGGGGCAGGCGTGTTGACCATTTCTTCAGGCTTCATCGTTGGGAGCGTCGGATCGGGCATGGCCTCAGGTATCGGCTCAGCGACAGGTGTTGGCTCCCCTGGCAGCGCCGCATCCATCATCACCGGTTGACCGTCCGATAATTCTACAGGCGGTTCTTCGGCACCGATGGTGGGAAGTTTCATGGGACTTGTTGTGTCCACTGGAGGCGAATTTGCACCTCGCACACTTCCAAGATTCATCCGGTTGCGTTCTGGCACAGGTTTTACTTTACCTCCCTCTACGGGCGTCAAACCGGCCTCACTAGTCGCTAATGAATTTTGTACGGCGTTGTTTTGAGCCGCATTTCGCTTTTCCATCAAAGCTACTCGCTCGGCGCGACTGTTCAAAAACATCCAGAGTGCCAATCCCGCAAACAAGCAGGCACCGCCAATTGCGACACCTCCAGTAATCAGATTTTTTTGTTTACGATTGCGCCGAAGTTCTTCCTGCAATACGTTCGACGGTGATATTCGTTGGGGAACTGAGTTTATGGATTTGGATTGAACAGGAATGGGAGATAAAGAATTCCCTTCACGAAAATTCTGGAGACTTCGACTAACAGCAACTTCCGCTGGAGTGGCTTGTAAAAGCGGTCGAAGAGCAGCATGCCTCTCGGCGACCGTTTCGTAGGGGATATCTTCCGGACGCGACTTTAAAAATGCAGCCAACGAAAAAGGGGACGATGGATCGCCGACCGGTAATAGTTCTTTCAGGCGAGCCGATTCGGTCAACAATTGACTATCCTCACCTAAAACGGTCGGTGCTACCTTGCGAAGTACCGATTTTAGTTGAACATCATAAGTCGACTTTTTTTCGCCATCCAAAAGAGTTACTCGCGCTTGCCGGACAATTTTCACGACCTCTTCAAACCCTTTCGGATCTTGAGTTCGATCTGCTCGTTTTAACCTCTCAATAGCGTTTTCGATGGCAACCGCGATAGAACTACGGTCTTCGGTCAACTCGTCCAACCCAAGGGCCGAATAGTAATTGAGGTGCTTGGGCGTGGCGATTGGACCGATGTAATTTTGAACTAGCGGAAGTAAGTCAGCCATGGTTTGTAGTTTCCAAAATCCTCAACGTCCTAAACGTCCAGATTTGTAACTTCGAGGGCGTGCTTTTCAATGAATTGACGACGCGGCTCCACCTTATCGCCCATCAGCACGCGAAACATTTCGTCGGCTGCCGCGGCATCGGTTAGCGTCACTTTAATCATACTCCGAATACTTGGATCGAGTGTAGTCTCTCGAAGTTCTTCCGCATTCATTTCACCCAATCCCTTAAATCGAGTAATTTGCAAGCCTTTTTCACCGGCAGCACGGATCGCGGGTAGCAAACCGCGTAGGTCTTCAAGACCAATTTCGGCATCTTCCCGAATGAGTTTGAATCGAGACTCCGTGGTACCCGTCCGATCCTTGGGGATCAGATCTTCAATATTCAAGCCGAACACTTCCAATTCCTTGAGACCTGCATTGATCGTGCGAACTTCATAGATCTCGATAACGTGCGGAGCGTGAGGAATGTCGCCATCGATATCAGCCATCCCATCGCTAGAAGTTGAAGGCGCGCCGATTGGGGGTCTATCAGTTTCGAGACTACTTGCAGAACCGTCCAACGACAAATTACGAGAGGCCATAAACTCATCCAATTGGTTCCGCGTAACGAACCAATGGTCCTCATTTCCCATATCCAAATGGAAGACTGGCATGCGACCGGTTTCTACTTCCATTCGTTCTGCATGCACTCGCAGTGAGATACCGCGTCGCTCCAGAGTCAACATGGCGTCTTCCATGCTAGCCAATGTCTGACATAGCTTTCGCATGCGATCGCCATCAATCATCTCTCCATTTTCGTGAATAAAGCGGCTATCTGAAAGTCCCTTCTCCATCAATTGAAGCCGCATTTCTTCTTCGGTTTGGACATAATACTTTTCCTTCTTGCCACGCACGACTCGAAACAGCGGCGGCATCGCCACGTAGACGTGACCGCCAGCTACCAATTGATACATCTGTCGATAGAAGAAGCAAAGCAGCAACGTTCGAATGTGGGAACCATCGACGTCAGCATCGGTCATGATAATGATGCGGTTGTATCGACGTTTCCCTACATCTTGATCGGTACCAATTCCACAACCTATCGCCTGAATCATCGATAGAACTTCTTCATTGGCCAAGACCTTATCATCGCGACTTTTGTAGGCGTTGATAATCTTACCTCGCAAAGGAAGGATCGCTTGCGTATCGCGGAATCGCCCCCCCTCCGCTGATCCACCAGCGGAGTCACCTTCGACAAGATAGAGCTCGCACTCTTCCATCTTATTGCTAATGCAGTCCCGTAACTTCCCAGGTAGACCGCCACCACCGAGTACGTCTTTTCGTTTGCGAAGAGCGTCTTTCGCTTTACGTGCAGCCTCGCGCGCCTCGGCAGCAAGTAAACCCTTGCGAACAATGGCCTTGGCGACCTTAGGGTTTTCTTCTAAGAACTTAGTCAAGCCTTCTCCAACGGCAGTGTTCATCAAGCCGTCAATCTCGCCATTACCCAGTTTCGTTTTAGTTTGACCTTCAAACTGAGGATTGGGCACTTTCATTGCGATCACGGCGGTCAATCCTTCGCGAAAATCTTCTCCCAAGGGGGTTAGGTCCTTAAATAAATTTTCTTTCTTGCCGTAAGTATTAAGCGTTCGTGTTAACGCAGCTCGAAACCCAGACACGTGCGTCCCACCTTCGATGGTGTGAATATTGTTGACGTAGGAATGGAGGTTCTCGGTGTATTCCTCGGAGTATTGAAGTGCCACCTCATACGAGACGCCATCCTTTTCCCCTTCAATCGAAATCACATCTTTGTGAACAACTTCGCTGGCTCGATTCAAATGCTCAACAAACTCGACGATTCCACGTTCGTAATAAAACTCGTCGACTTGGTTGTTGCGATCATCGCGACATTTGATTCGAACACCGCTATTAAGGAATGCTAAGTCCTGTAAACGTTTCACGAGAGTGTCGTAAACAAACTTCGTATTTTGGAAAATCTGACCATCCGGCTTGAAGGTCGTTTTCGTTCCTCGTCGCGCCGTAGTACCCGCCTCGCGAACCGGTCCGGTTGGAACGCCATGTTCATAGGATTGTGTCCAGACCTTACCTTCTCGATGCACCTCCACCTCGCACCATTGCGACAAAAAGTTAACGACGGTAACACCGACTCCGTGTAAACCGCCTGAAGCCTGGTAAGCCTTCTTCTCGAATTTGCCCCCAAATTTAAGGACCGTCATTACCCCTTCCAGGGTACTCACGTCACGTTGAAGTAATTCAGATAATTGAGCATGGTGACTCGTTGGTATACCACGACCGTCATCTTCGACCGTACAAGAACCATCGGTGTTGATACCGACGGAAACTGTTTTGGCGTACTTTGCCATCGCTTCGTCGATAGAGTTATCGACCACCTCGTAAACAAGGTGGTGTAGCCCTTTGAGAGTCGTGTCTCCAATATACATCCCTGGACGCTCGCGAACGTGCTCAAGGTCGCTAAGGTGTTTTAGATCATCGGCGTTGTAATTCGATCCATGCTGTGCCGGAACAAGTCCCTTTTCTAGCGTTGGTTCATCGGAACTGGAGGGGTTTTCAGACAGAATTTCGCTCATTACATGCCTTCAAAAGGGTGGTCCGCTCGCCACGACTCAGGGATCGTGTTCGTAGCCGCCAATTTCGTTCGGAATTCCAACCTCCAGTGGGAGGCTGCTCAACAGGAAATCATACCGGAAATCTTCGATTTACGCGACTCCGCGTTGGATGGAAACCTCGTATTCAGTGAAGCAAGGCCGATCGAACTAGAACGGCTCCGAATAGCAGGCTGCCTGCTACTTGGGCTCTCGAACAATGATGAGCGCATGAGCGATCGGGTTCATCATTTCTGCCCCAAGTCCATTAGGCCCCTTACCGCTTACTCGTCGATCAATCGGGAGAGGCTGACTGCGTCGCTGGAGTGCTTGAAAACGATCGATTGAGTTCCCGGTTTCGCTCTTCGCAGAAAGCAGCGAAGCGATGCTCGATCTAGCGATGGGTGCATTTTTCGGAAGAGCGGACTCTTGGATAAACTGCAACTCAGAGGCCAGCGACTGTGTTGGTGCATCGAAAGCCATATCCATGGAGAACTCGGGGAAGGCATCCACTCCTTGCATCATCTCAATAATGGCAGCATCCAAACGCTCGCCACGGGCTTTTACGAAAATCAACTCAGCCGCCTCCGTTGTTGCACTATCACCGTTGCCTTTCGCACTTCCCGGTTCCAATTTTCCCGTGGCTTTCAAGTTGGGAAGAGCCACTTGTCCGCTTGCGATCAAACGTGATTCCGCCAGCTTCTTGAGCGTACTTGATTCAACATTCAAGTCGACTGCTGAAGGAATGTCATAACGAGCTAAAATCTGATCCAACGCTTCACGAGACTCTTCGATATCCTTGAGCGACAGGTCAATCACAAGCAAATAGCTTAAGTTCATCCTTCCGTTTAGAGATTTCTCAAGTTCAGCTATTTGGGATGCCGTAGGCTCAACCAAGGGTGCTACAAAATCGTTCCCTTCCGCCATCTTTGGCGAGTCTTCTTCGGCACCGATATCTTGCGTTGGGACACTTTCACTTAGATCCATATTGCTATTGGGCAAGACGCTTCGTTCCGCAATAGCTATCGCCAGAGATCCCTCGCTCGCAGGCTCGCTCATAGTCGCAGGCTCGCTCATAGTAGAAGCTAGTTCCGTCACGCTGGACGAATTCGCTTCCGTCGCGTCGACCAGGGGCTTGCGATCATCCAACTCGATTACGACAGGAGTCTGGACTGACGATCCTGAACCGGCCGGAATCGACTGGGCAATAAGACTCTGTTTGGCAAGACTCTGTTTGGCATCTTCTAAGGAATGCTGAAGATTGTTCAGGGCTATCCAGCCGCCAGCAAATACTAATGCCGCAGCAAGTCCAGCCATCCCCCAGATCCAACTCTTTCGCTTCAACCTCTTTCGCTCCCAGCTCTTTGGCTCAGCGGCTGGAACGAAATCTGTCGGAGTGGCCACTACTGCTTCGAACTGATTTGGCAGAACCCACTTGGCATGCGCGTGAAACGGATCCGAAATCGCGAGTTCTCGAGCGGCCGAAACTATCTGAGCAATGCGTTCCCCACCTGTCAGGTTCTCTCTGTGAGCAACCGACGGCGACCTCAAGTAACCACGTAAGTCCGACTGCAATTCCTGAAGGGACTTGAGGTAAGAACGAAGAGATTCGCTAGAAGCCAATGCCCTCTCAAGCTCTTCTTGTTCCACTACAGACAAATAGCCATCTAAAAAGCCGTTCAGCAATTCTTCGGTTTTTTCGTCAGGCGTGTACATGCGTAACCGTGTGCTCAAAATGGTGGATTCCGTTCCAAAGATATCATTTCGGAGGCTAGTCCGCTGGCCTCGCTACAAGTTCCGATGACCGTCAGTGCCGAAAAGTTCCAAAATTATTGAGTACTTGGTGTTAATTGGAACAGCCCGATTCAGTCACTTTGGTCATCGATCGTCGGCGGTTTTCCGTAAAACTTGCTCAAATCTATCCCCTGATGCTTTTGTTCCTCTTCCATCAGCTTCAGCCGAGCCTCCAATCGCTCCAGTCGGCGTTGTAATTGAGGGATCTGCTCCATAGTTTCTTCGGCTTTTTCGTATTTTGGCACGATCGGATAGCCAAGGTGCCGTTGCATGGCGGCGAATAAAAAAAGTGGGTCTTTGTGGCGATTGGCGAACGCGATGCGGCCCTCTTTGTCGCCAAAAATGATGGGATACGGAAGCGGAGTTTCGTCGGCCCCCATCCTCCGAGCTCGATATTCGACGAATGCTTGGCTTCGACCGTAAATAAGATCCGCTAAATCAACCAAGCCTAATTGGCGTCGAACAATCAAGATCCATTCCGACCATTGGGCGTTGTAAGCACAGTCACCCGACATAGCCTTAAGGCCTTTGTCGTAATTTAGCCGGTTCCGACACATCGATTCGAACTGAAAGAAAAAATCCCCCTGGGGGTTTTCGCTACGGCTGCGATAGTCGGCTTCTGCTTGAAGAATCTTCAAAGCGATCGGTAGGTCGAATCGGCCAGAATCCGACTCGCACTCTTCGACCAAAAAGGTTTGCCATGACGTAAAGTAATGAGACAAACGCCGTAGCCCGTCCGCCATCACACCGTGGTGCTTGAGCTCCGTGGCCAAGAAACTGATCGCCATCGGAAGCTTGGTCGTCGCAAGAAGCTCGTATTGCATTTGGACAAGTAGCTCTTGAACGGGCATCCCTTGGCCGAGTCGTTCGCCCAACAACCGGAACAAGTAAGCTTGCTCAATGTACTCTTCGCGTGGTAGTCGCATGACGCGAGGCTAGCGGAGAACTAGCCCTGCTGTCAACTAGAACGTTTCGTTTTCCAAAGACTGTAGAGGCGACTTATCTTTGAGGTTTTGACCCGGTACAACGGAAGTCACGCTGACCTTGCTTCGTTTTAGCTCTTCGATTTGCATCGCCATTTTCTGAAGCAAGTTTGCGATCTCATTACCGGCCGATTCACCGACATGGACCGTCAATGCTTTACGAGCACTGTAAGACAAACCGAGTTGATCACTCATTTTTCAAGACCTTCTTCAAACAAAATCTGGGATCGCTTAACTGGACTTGGAATAGCCGAAATCCCGACAAAACCATTCGACTACTTAATTCGGTTACTCAACCGTGACACTCTTCGCAAGATTGCGAGGTTTGTCCACATCGCAACCGCGGCGAACTGCAATGTGGTAGGCCAGTAACTGAAGCGGGATGGCAGCAACGATTGGCTGAAGAAAGTCTTCAGCGGACGGAATTTCAATAATATCATCTGCTAGCGACGCAAGTTGATCATCGACTCTGTCAACAATCGCGATCACCGGGCCTCCTCGAGCTTTCACTTCTTGAAGATTACTCATCACCTTTTCGTACACCGCACTTTGTGACACTAAAAAGACCGAAGGTGTATGCGCATCTACTAGGGCGATCGGTCCATGCTTCATCTCCGCCGCTGGATATCCCTCAGCGTGAATGTAGCTAATCTCTTTGAGCTTCAAAGCGCCTTCAAGGGCCGTTGGGAAATTATAGTTCCGGCCTAGATATAGAAAGTTCGTTGCATCCTTGTACTTATCGGCGACTGCCTGAACCTGAGCGTCGCAAGCCAACGCTCCTTCAACCAGGTTAGGGAGATTCTCCAGCTGGTCAATGATTCTCTGTCCAGCTTCGTAACTGAGGTGCCGGAGTCGCCCAAAATACAACGCTAGCATTGACAATACGCACAGCTGAGAGGTAAAAGCCTTCGTCGAAGCAACTCCGATTTCAGGGCCTGCATGAAGATAAATACCGCCGTCGGCCGCTTGAGCAATACTACTGCCGATCACGTTGCAAATCGCCAAGGTATGATGCCCTTTTCTCTTCATTTCACGAAGAGCAGCCAGCGTATCGGCAGTTTCGCCACTCTGAGTAATTCCAAAGATCAAGGTGTCGCGGTCGACCGGTGGATTGCGATAGCGAAGCTCGCTCGCATACTCAACTTCGACCGGCAAACCGCCTAACTCTTCGATCAGGTACTCTCCAGTCAACGCGGCGTGCCACGAGGTGCCACAGCCCGTTAGGATAATTCGATCGACGTTCCGCAACTGGCCCGGCGTAAGGTTTAACCCACCAAACTTCGCAGTCGCGTTATCTCTATCCAGACGTCCTCGCATGGCATTTCGAAGCGACTCGGGTTGCTCGTAAATCTCCTTGAGCATGTAGTGAGGATAACCGTCCGAGGAAACGTCCGTAGCTTGGTCATCAAGAACGCGAACATCCGGGCGTACTCGACCTTGATCGCGATGAAGAACCTGAATGGAATCCTTCGTAATGACCGCTAGCTGATGATCGGCCATGTAAATGATCCGGTCGGTGTACCCGACCAGTGGCGAAGTATCACTTGCGATGAATTGCTCCCCCTTTCCAACACCAATCACGAGCGGGCTACCACAGCGGGCGGCAATCAATAAATCAGGCCGATCCCGAAAGAGGACAACCAAACCATAAGTCCCGCGCAACATTGGCAAAACTTCTCGAACCGCTTCCAAATAGACCGCGTTCTCTCCTTCAGGCGTTGATTTGTTGGTCGTTCTGGTAGCCTCGCCATTTCGCTTCAGACAGTCGGCAATCAGGTGAGCAATAACTTCTGTGTCTGTCGCAGATTGAAAAATGTATCCTTTTTCCACCAGGGTTTGTTTGAGAACGTCGTAATTTTCGATCACCCCATTATGAACAATAGCAACCTGTCCCCGTCCGCCTAAATGCGGATGTGCGTTTTCGACCGTTGCTGGTCCGTGGGTTGCCCAGCGGGTATGTCCAATTCCGGTGCTGCCTTTCGCTGGCCCAGCATCCAACACACTGGCAAGTCGATCAATGCGTCCTACAGCCCGCTTCAGTTGGAAGTTTCCTCCGACCTCTAATGTGACCACACCAGCGCTGTCATATCCACGATACTCGAGTCGACGCAGGCCGGTCATGAGAAACGGACTAGCATCTTTCTCGCCAACATATCCAACAATTCCGCACATGCTTTAATATCCGATCGTGTCGATTTCGACGATTCTGAGTTGGTGGCTATAAGTTGGTGACTATAAGTTGATGACCAGGGATTCGAACGACAGCAAATCAGCGAACCCGCGAACCAGTCAATCCGTAAACGGAGTCTGATCGGGAAGTCGTTTCTGTGGACCATCTTCGCCCGTCAAACTTAGCTTGAAGAAGCGACTCCAAGCAAGGTCGCTGCACGATCTGCCCGAAAGATTTGCTAAAGGATTCACATATCGATCTGAATATGCGTTTAAATGCACTTAAACGCTTCTGGTAACTCTCATCGAAAGTGAGCTATTTGACAAAACAGTCAAAGTTTACGAGCTGAACTTGGTGAGAATGCTAGTTTGGACCCCAAACCTTGGGCTGGGAGCCAATGGCGATAAAATCTTTTCCAAAAGGCTCCAACCGCGTAGGCGGTCTTTTCTTCCTGAAAATTGACACAAAGCGGATCCGGACAACAAAGCATAGGGGATTCCTTCACAACTCGCAACGAAAAGTGAGTTTAGGATGGTCAACAAGTAGATTCATGCCAAAAGGTCTTCTGAAATCGAGCTAATTTTGCGACAATCTTGAGGATTCACCGGAAATTGCCAGTCGAGTAAGGGATTGATCCTTCCTCTTGGCTAGACGAAGGCCCTGCTCTGTAAGAACGAATCTATGCGACGCGAAGACATTCGGAATATTGTCATTATTGCCCACGTTGACCATGGTAAAACCACGATGGTGGACTGCTTGCTGAAGCACAGTGGACAATATCGCGACTCAGAATTGACACAGGCATGCATCCTGGACAGCAATGATCTCGAGCGAGAGCGAGGGATTACGATCCTCTCCAAGAACATTGCGATGAACTACAAGGGAATCAAAATCAATCTCATCGACACTCCCGGTCACGCGGACTTTGGTGGGGAAGTCGAACGCGTGGTTCGGATGGCGGATGGAGCCCTGGTCCTGATGGATGCCGCAGAGGGGCCGATGCCGCAAACCCGATTTGTACTTAGTAAAGCACTCGAAGTTGGCGTCAAGCCGATCATCGTCATCAATAAAATCGATCGGCCCGATGCACGCGTTGCGGAAGTAATAGATGAAGCCCTCATGCTGCTCGTCGAACTGGGCGGTGAAGACTACATGGACAAGTTTGACATGATCTTTACTTCAGGAAAGCAAGGCTATGCAACGCATGACTGGAAAGTTCCTGGCAAGGACATGCAACCGTTGCTGGACCTGATGGTAGAAAAGATTCCAGGGCCGGATGTCGAGCCTGACGGACCGCTTCAGTTGCTTGTAACCAACCTTGACTGGTCTGAGTATGTGGGGCGAATTGCTATTGGGCGAATTCAATCTGGGACTATGTCGAAGAATCAGCAGGTTGATATCGCGAAGAAGAACGATGTTATCGCCCCAGCTCAAATCGCTCTGCTGCAGGCTTTCAATAAGCTGGGCCGAATCGAAATCGAAAGTGCAAAAGCCGGTGACATTGTTGCTGTTACAGGGCTCGAGCAGATTGAGATCGGTGACACCATCTGCCGTCGAGGCGAAGTGGTCGCGTTGCCTCGATTGACGGTCGACGAACCAACGCTCGAAATGATCTTTAGTATTAATTCATCACCACTTGCCGGTCGTGATGGAAAGTACGTTACGAATCGCCAACTGAAGATGCGGCTTGAAAAAGAACTGGAACGCAACGTCGCGTTACGAGTTCGACAGGTTGAAAATTCGGATCAGTACGCCGTTGCAGGCCGCGGTGTGCTACACCTTTCGGTGCTAATCGAAACCATGCGTCGCGAAGGTTTTGAACTTTCAGTTAGCAAGCCTCGTGTCGTTTTGAAGGAAATCGATGGCAAACTGCACGAACCGTTCGAAACGCTTTCCGTGGAAGTTCCCTCCGATAAGATGGGACCGATTATGGAGCTCGTTGGTAACCGTCGCGGGCTGTTAGAAGAGATGTCTCCGCGCGGTGAGTATACGCTGCTTCGATTTGAAATCCCAGCTCGCGGACTGATCGGCATTCGAACGCGGATGCTCAATGCGACGCAAGGTACAGCGATTATTCACCACCGTTTCTCTGGCTATCGTCCGATGGAAGCAGAGCTTCCTCGTCGAGCCAACGGGGTCATGGTTTCGATGGTTCCTGGAAAAGCGATTCCCTTTGCACTCTTCGCTTTACAAGACCGAGCAGACATGTTTGTGGCCCCCGGTGACGACGTCTACGAAGGGATGATTGTTGGCGAGAATGCTCGCGACAACGACTTGGTTGTCAACCCAACCAAAGAAAAGAAATTAACCAACATCCGAGCTGCCGGTAGTGATGAAAACATTATCCTCAAACCGCCTCGACAGCTATTCCTAGAAGCCGCCCTCGAATACATCGAGGACGACGAATTGGTAGAGATCACCCCACTATCAATTCGACTTCGCAAAGTCTTCCTGAAAGAAAACGAACGAAAACGCCAGAGCAGATCCCCTCAGCTAGTTGGTTAGCCTACATAACTCAAGGATGTATTGCGATTGAAACTCGGAGTCTTCTTGCCGAACTGGGTTGGCGATGTTTGCATGGCGATTCCCGCCCTGCGAGCGTTGCGTAACCACTATCCGACTGATACTGAGATTGTCGCAATTGGTCGACCCGTTGCGAAGATGGTTCTTCAAGATCAAGCTTGGGTTGATCGCTACCTTGTTTACAAGTCAAATGCGAAACCGCCGACGCATAACCGCCGACGTTTAATCTTCGCGCTCCGTCGCGAACGATTCGATGTTATTCTTCTATTGACTAATTCTCTGGGAACCGCAGCGATGGCTGCTCTTTCCGGCTCTTCCCGTCGGATCGGTTACGACCGGGACGGACGTGGATGGCTTCTAACGGATCGTATTGCAGTAGATCGGAGAGCAGGCAAACCGATTGCTGTTCCTACGATCCATTACTACGCCAAAGTCATTGAAGCACTCATCAAAAGTCCCATCACCGATCATCGTATGGAGCTTCACACGCCGAAGATCTTCTACAAACAAGCCGAAGATCTTTGGCGATTCATTGGCTTTACAGACTCGATTGCAACGATCGTGGTGAACAACCATGCGGCGACAAGCCAGGGCAGGCTGATTCCGGAAGAAAAACTCATTGAATTATGTAAACGATTAGTTACCGAGACGACATTTCAAGTCCTTCTCCACTGCGGTCCTTCCGAACGCGCACAGCCACAGCGCGTCGTTGACAGCATCCAGCACCCACGTCTTCAGTCGATGAGCCAGTGGAACGACCTACCTCTCGGACTCAGCCAAGCCGTTTTCGCCCGAGCTGCTGCAGTCATCACGACCGATAGCGGTGCGCGTCACTTGGCTATTGCAATGAACCGACCTGTAATCACCATCTACGGAGCGACAGATCCGAGTTGGACACCGACCTTCAATCTGCCTGAGTTGTCAATTGAACCGACTGTCTCTTGCTACCCATGTTGGAAAGATGAGTGCCCACTCAAAGCTTTGGACGACCGGTATCAATGCACGAAACAACTTTCAATTGATCACGTCTTGAATGCGGTCAAGTCAATCGTTGCGTGAGGCACAGGCTAAGCTGATGAAAACTCAGCCGATGGCGCTAGCCACGGGTGACGCGCGGCGATAATGGTTATCGGTGGGAACCCGAGGCGACCACCTATGACTTCGGAGAGAAACATTTTCATCAGGCCAAGCCCAGGCTGTGACTCAAAGCATCTTTTAACGTAGTATTCCTAAACCGAAATCCGGAAGCAATCAACTTTCGGTTGGACGCCTTGGTGCTCGCAAGCAATAGTGAATCGGCCATTTCTCCTAAAGCAATTCTGAGTGCGAAGCTCGGTGCAGGAAGCAAGGAAGGTCGATGAATTAGGCTCGCCAAGATTCGAGTGAATTGGCGATTCGTTTCCGCACTGGCCACAAGATTGTAAGCACCATGACAGGAAGGATTTAGAGCAAGCCAAAGGAAAGCGCTTGCAGCATCTTCTTTTGATATCCAGCTCCAATATTGCTTCCCACTTCCTAATGGACCACCTAAGCCCCATTGAACAACTGGCAAAAGCTTGGAAAGCGCTCCCGAACGAGGGTCCAGAACAATCCCAAGGCGACCAAAGCATCGTCTCGATCCACAGTCCTCCAAGGAGCTGGAAGCAGACTCCCAATCCGTAGCTAGCTTCCCTAAAAAATCATCCGCAGCTCCGCAACCTTCATCGACAATGCTTTCAGCGGTATCACCATAGATACCAACACCCGAAGCTGAAACAAAAGTCTTGGGCGGATTTCGCAGTTGGGAAAGTTGCTCACAGAGTAATCGCGTTGCGTCGACTCGACTTGAGATCAACTCACGACGAACCGATTCCGTCCAGCGCGAATCGCCGATCCCCTTTCCCGCTAAGTGAATCACAGCATCGACTCCATCCACGTCCTTTGGATGAGTTAGACCCTTTTGTGGATTCCAGTGGGTCCTAGTAATGGGGGTCCTAGTACTCGGCCCGTCCGAACCGGACTGCTCACTATTGGCTGAATCATTCGATCGATCGAGCCTGATAAGCCGATGCCCGAGAACCGTTATAAGCGAACAAACACTCTTGCCTACGAGCCCGTTGCAACCAGAAACAGCAATGGTCTTGGGACTATCTCCCACAATATTCTCCACGGACCGACCCAACTCCAAGTCCTCAACAGTCTGGCGATGACGAAAGCGAAACATCGCATCTAACTTCCGGGCGGCGATGTTTGCTCCAAACAATTTCCCGAGAATGCCTAGAGGCAATTCATAGTCGATGCGATCGGTTAAGAGACATCGATTGGAGTCGACAACCGAAAACTGGTGAGTATGAAGCCAAGACGCAAAAGGACCGTAGATCTGGACATCGGAGAAAAGGGTTGGCGGTTCAAAACGGACGTGCCTAGCAAGCCAATCAACTCGTTTCCCTAGAATATGTGTCCGCAACAACACTTCGCTATCTGGCAAGATCGAGCCAGTGGATCTTATTATCTCGACTGGTTCCCAAGGAGGTACTAAACGGGCAAGTGCCCCTGGTCTTGCGTGGTAAGTAAAACCGGAAGACTGAGGCACAGGGAGTTCAGTGGAGCGTTCAAATTTCACGAGTCAATTTCGGGGAGAGCAGCATCGACAACCATACCTCGGAGTTTCTCCAAAGCACGCTTCTCAAGTTGTCGAACGCGTTCTTTCGAGACACCCAGTTTATCCGCAAGTCTCTGAAGCGTCAGCACATTTCGATGACTTCCTAAAGAAAACCTCGCACGCACGATTAACTTCTCTCGGCGATCTAGGTGGTCGAGCATAATTCCGAGCTTACCACGCAGTTCATCCCAGCGTTGGATCGACATGGTTGGCTCTTTCTGTTCATCGCTCACATCGATCCCCGATTCTTGGATACTCGATGTAATTTTAGAGCGTTCTTTTTGCTTTTGCATTACGATCCGATATGCATTACGACGAACCACTTGAGTTGCGTAAGTGCTAAAGCGAAATCCACGATCGTAGTCAAACTTATCAACCGCCCTCATCAACCCGACAATACCATCGCTTAATAAATCATCAAAAACATTGTTAGCGTTTACGAACTTTTTAACGATCGAGATCACCAAACGCATGTTTGACTTAACAATCAAGTCACGATACCAGTCCGCAGCACGGACAAGCGTTTCTATTCTTTTCAATGACCAGTCAGTGGCATTCTCGGTTGTTAACGCATTTCTACGTTGAGTCGCCAAGTATCGAAGGTAGTTCATCCGTTGAAATAGAATCCTCTCTTCGATGGGACTCAACAAACGAGTCTCGCATAGTCTCGCTAAGTGCGAAGGAAGATCCGTTAACTTTGCAGCCCGAACTGCTGGGATTTCTTCCAATCCAGTACCCAGAAAGGTTGTCCCCAAAATTTCAGCTTCCGCAACGGCGAGATCAAACCCCTCATTGCCTATAAGATCAATCTCTGTCGCCAAAATACGTCTAACACGAATCGCGATAGGCTCCAGATTCGACTCTGGGAATACGATCTGAGCGTACGAGATGAATGCTTCTTCGAGCTTCGCATTCCGAAACGTCTTCAAAGAACGAGGACCAAACGGCTTTGCCTTGATCGAGGGTAACTTTTCAATCGTCTTGATTGATCCCAGGGAAGTTTGATCGTCGGTCAGACTGGTATTGGAAGTGATCGTGGTCAATTTAGTTGACGAACTTTTCGATTTGCTGGAGCGCGGCATTTTTGAAGGCTTTATCTTGATCCCCCCGTGATCCAAATCTAAGGTTGATCTCGATGTAACCGCTTTTTTCAACGAGTCGGATTTGGACCCAGCTGATCGCGGTTGACACATTATCGTTGCCATAAGAAATCTCCTTAGCGAACTGGTTTAAACCCGCGCCGCCTAAATCGACTGGATAGTTTTCTGTAATGAATTGAACGTATTACTGCCCGAAAATCGTTCATATCGTTCACTGTGTATAGCGGTTTTTTGAAGGATATGCAACTGAATTTGCAGTAGAGTTGTCCCAGCCATCTGCTTCCTAAAGCAAAAACCACTGCATTATCAAAGAAAACTCTTACTTTTTTCATTTTCACGCTATTCTAGAGATAATGAACGATTTTACGCGGAATTTCGTTCACCCCTTCAGCTCTCTATTGTCGTTTGTTGGTGCCCAATGGAACAGATTTTGACCCCAAAGCAGGTTGCTCAGGCTCTGCAGGTTAGCGAGTCGTCGATCAAACGGTGGTGTGATCGCGGTGTTATCGAGTCTCACAAAACAGGTGGTGGACACCGACGTATCTCGATCGGTTCGTTAATGGCGTTCTTACAGGAAACAAATCGCCGTGTGATCGATCCACTTGCAATCGGGATGACCGCTGAACGACAGGTCGAAATGTTGATGTCGGCAAAAATTCTTGGAGGGAACAATGCTTTCTCTGCGGATGAACTCTCGCGGCGACAGGTGTTTGAAGATGCGTTGATCCGCGGAGACGAACGAGAATGCCGTCGAATCTTGATTTACTGGTACTCAGTGCGAGAGTCTTTTGCTGCGGTGGCCGACGAATTGATCTCAACAACGTTCAGGAGCATTGGCGAAAGTTGGCATCGAGGTGAAATAGAAATTTTCCAAGAACGCCGGGCTTGTGAAATTGCGTCGCGATTGGTTCAAGAGTTTAGGCGACTAATCTTGGACCCTTTTCCCAATGCTCCTAAAGCGATTGGGGGATCAGCTTCGGGCGACTACTATGCGATTCCAAGCCAGTTGGTCGAGGTTTCCATGCTTGAAGCAGGATGGCAAGCAACTAACCTTGGAACTAATTTACCATTTGAAACAATTCTAGAAGCAGCTCGCTCTGAGCTTCCAGAGATCATATGGCTTAGTGTGTCCCATTTCGAAGACGAATATATCTTTGTGAATCAAGTAAACGAGCTTGCCTCTTTGCTACCGCAATCGACGCGATTGGTCATTGGCGGCCGAATGCTATCGAAAGACTTAGCGAAGAAGCTTCCCTTTTCGACTTACTGCAATTCGATGCTTCAATTGTCTCAACTAGCTGACGACTTACTTCGTAATGGCAAGCAGCGTGCCGTTAGCAGTTAAATTCTTGCATTCGCTTATTTTCCAATGCAGAACCGGCTGAACAACGCATCCAAGATATCGTCGGTGCAAACGTCCCCTGCGACTGCACCAATAGCATCCAAAGCGAATCTGAGTTCGCTGGCAACGATTTCCTCACCGCCATCCCGAAACGAAATGACTGCATTTCCTAAGGCGTCATTAGCGTCGTGGAGCGAGCCTAGACAACGAACGGCGGTCGACCCTACTACCATGGAACATTCAGATTCCTCGGAGGCTTGCCATTTAAAGATCGATTCTACGAGCCCTTGCAATCCTTTTGCGTGTTTCGAGCTAGTCCAAAAAACGATCGTCGATTGCCCTGAATCCGTCAAACGATTTTTCATTTCGCTCGAGTCGCACTTGGTCCAAACCAACCAAGTATCCGAATGCTCCTTCAAGAGAGCTTGGTAGGCAATTAAATCACCAGACCTTGATTCTTCATCAAGAGAAGAATCAATGCAGTACAGCACAAGCCTAGCGGTCTGTCGCTGCAAAATGGTCATTTCCTTGGCTAGACCTTCTATTTCTTCTAAACCCATTCCTGGCCGATCTTCTACTGAGGGCAAATCACTCCGTGAAAAAGGAACCGAATCCAAGCCGGCAGTGTCGATTAACTCAACTTCACGACCGGCAAGCGTTAACTTGGCTCGCAGGTAGTCACGGGTTGTTCCAGGTTGTTGATTTACGATCGAGACGGGGCTTCCGATAAGAGCATTTACTAAAGAACTCTTTCCTGCATTGGAACGTCCCGTGAGAACCACCTCAACGCTTCTGCTAGTTCCGTTCCTATGAGAGAGTTGAAGCAATAGCTCGGCAATGATCGACTGCGCATCTCCGATCCGACGGAGAACCTCGTCAGCCGAAACAAATGAAATGTCTTCGTCCACGAAATCTAGTCCCGCTTCGAGATCCGCAAGCAGTTCGATCAGCGATTTACGAATCACTCGGAGCGGCTTTGAGAGACCGCCAGCCAATTGTTGAAGCGCCAATTCAAACTGACGGTCGGTCGTTGCATGAATCGCACCCAATACTGCTTCACATTGGGTCAAATCCATCCGGCCAGACAAAAATGCTCGTAGCGTAAACTCACCCGGTTCAGCAACCTTGGCACCGTGAACGGCTAAAACT
>Ga0105045_10000626_pt1 | contig 26545 bp, 8 predicted proteins | sample MAT02_FD_78089 | JGI IMG/M metagenome (GOLD analysis project Ga0105045, IMG submission 78089) | Freshwater microbial communities from Lake Fryxell liftoff mats and glacier meltwater in Antarctica - MAT-02 (megahit assembly) | ecosystem: Environmental > Aquatic > Freshwater > Ice > Liftoff... | reverse complement strand
GAAAAGCGACTATGATGCAATGATGTGAAAGGTTGCTTATTGGGTAGATATAGCAGTGCGAAGCAATCACCTTTTTTTTAACTAAACTTTTCACGCTAAAGACATGACACGATTTACTTACTTTATTTGTCGATCAATTAATTGTTACTTTACGCTCCATGAGTACACCCATAAAAAATGAAATTGTGCTTCTGTTATGCCAAGAGTTAAGCGAGACAGAAACTATTTTCTCTAGTACCAATCTTCAAAATTAAATACAAATCATTAGCAAGATCTCAAATCAATGGCAAAATAAACTGCAACTAGGTCAGAAGGTCTCAGATTACAAGAAAAAGACTGCAGGTAATAGAGGTTAAAGGCGATTTATTCTTTCTAATACTTCATTTTTTCTGGATCTGCTGATAGGTATAGAGATATCTTTATTTAATACGATAACATCTTGGTTCCAACTCGTGATGTATTTTGCATTGACAATATAGCTTCTATGGCAGTGAATAATATTGCCAAAATCCAATAATTCTAATACTTGCTGTAGCGTTTTCCTAATGACCAATTCCTTGTTTTGGATACTTACAATTTTGGAATATACATGATCTGCTTGTATAAATAAGATGTCATGTACATTGATGTGGTAATTATTTTTGCCGTCTTGGATGGTTACTATATGATCATTTCCATTTTTTGATGTATATAGATTATAGGCAGATTCTACCGATGTCCATAAGGTTTCTTTTTGTATAGGTTTGGTCAGATAGCCGTATGGATTGGTGGTTAAAGCATGGTTTAAGATGCGTTGGTCGTATTGAGAAGTTAGAAAGATGAAGGGCACACTTATTTTTTGTTCTAAAATAAAATGGGCAATATCTATCCCTGACTTTTGGCCATACAGACGGATATCTAATAAGACAAGGTCAGGTTTTCTTAGGTGGTAGGCGCTGATGGCTTCTTCAAAAGAAATGGCAATATTGACTATGTGATGGCCTCTTTCTTCTAGATAAATTTTGATAGTCTCAGCAATGAGTATCTCATCTTCCACGATTAGTATATTGATTCCTTTCATATCAATGATACTATTTTTTCTTCAAATAATAAGGTAAATACAGCTCCAGAATCATTATATCTAGAACTTTCGCCTTGCAACTGTCTGACCATATTTCCGATAAGTGTGAGTCCCATGCCTTGTTTTTTCTTAATGATAATATCTTCTTGCAAACCTGGACCGTTGTCTTTGTATGTCAGCAGATACTCGGACTGCACAAATTTCAAGCTAATGTTTATCTTAATCTTGTTGTCGTCAGACTGAGCATATTTTAGAGAATTGCTGATGAGTTCAGAACATATGATACCCAGAGGTAGTACGGTTTCGAGATTGAGCATGATTTGATCTACGTCTGTGACAAAAACTATCTGTTTGTTTACATCTTGCAATATCTGAAAATTTGAAGTCAGTTCTTGAATATATTCCTTGGTGTCTATCTTTTCGAAGTCTCCCGAACGATATAATTGTTCGTGGATGAGGGCGATACTGAATACTTTACGAGAGAGATCGTCCAAGTAGGTTTTGACACTGCTATTATTTGTATGGTGTCCATGCAAGGCTAATAAACTGATGACCAACTGAAGGTTATTTTTAACACGATGATGTACTTCTGATAGTAAAATGGATTGTTTAAGTATGGATTGATTGAGCGCCTCGTTGTTGGTTGTAATAGTAATGTTCTGTTGCGCTATTTGTTTTCTTTTTATCTGATTATTATATACCACATAAATTAGGACAAGCATAAGAATACTCATTGCCGCCAGTCCTAATCTCAAAATAAAACTGTTATTCTCTGCATTTATGACCTTTTCTTTTTCCTTTGCAATGGCAAACTCAATAGCATCTGATTCTATTTTTTCTTGATTGACAATACTTTCAGATTTTTTGGAAAACTCATTGCTTTGTTTTAGATAATAGTAAGCAGTATCTATCATATTTTTATCTTCAAAATAGTTACTTTTGAAGGCTGTAATCCGACTTAGAAGACTAAAATATCCAGTATTTTTTTCTGTAATTAAGTTACTGTACATTTGTGCTGTATCGACAGCAGCCTTAGCTTTTTCAGGCATCTCGTCTAGCCAATAGCTCTGTGCAATATTTTTATACATATTAGCAGCGCCGAGATAGTTTTTGTTTATATAAAATAATGAAGCCGCCTCTTTAAAATACTTGGCGGAAGTTTCTAATTCTTTGGTTAAAATCCCTAACAACAGATAGCCATCCGTTTGGGCACGAAGAATCTCTTCCTTTTTACCTAGATCTACAGCTTGCCAAGCATATATTATTGCCGAGTCTCTTTGGCCAAATATCCTCTGATAAGACGAATATCTGTAGGCATATATTGGCTCAATATGATGCAAATTGTTTTTATCTATTATAGCTTTTGCCATCTGAAGATTGCGCAAACAATCCTTGTTCCTATCTACAGATTCATAACATCTAGCGACAGAAATATAACTTTGGGCAGCTATTTCCCATTCATCCTGTTGCTCTGCGATTTTGATGATCTCATAGTATATAGGGAGTGCTTTTTCAAATTCCTTTCTTAACTCCAAGGACTCCCCTTGATAATAGCTAATCCATAAAGCTACCGGACAATTTTCGTTTTTTTGCGCTTTGATGACTGATGACAAAGAATCAGCTAAGGCAAATGCTTTATTAGCATTTTCTACGGCAATGAATTGGACTAATCTTTCAAATTCAGGTTTTAATTCCTTTTCAAGTTTAGCACAATCCATAGAAAACAAGGGATATACCGAAACCATAAATGCAAGCAAAAAGCAAACTCGATTGCTGAATGGGAAACGCCAAAATATTTTATTTACTAAAGGTATGATGTTAAAAATTTAGCGACAAATCTATGATAAAAATCGAGTATTTAGACAAATTGAGTACACAATGTTCTGAAAAGGTGATGCAATGTTCTGAACAGTAGAATATCTGACAAAGGCTGACAATAATTAAGGGATCAATGGTAATACTTTCCTATCGGAGGCAATATTATAATAATAGTACATACAAAATAGTCCAATAAACTTCATATTTTTCATTGATTCATCTTCAAAAAATATTTCCATGGCAAAGGCTATGCAAATATTTTCTGAATCGACTGAATAAAAAGTCTCTTTTTTTATTTTGATCTATTTTATAAATACAATTGGTATTATGTATTTGTAATCTCTATAAAACAAGCGTTTTGAACTATTCAAATGCTGTTCAGAACATATAAACTACCATTCAGAACTTTGAGAAACTGAAAATAAACTGGGGATGTGATAATCTATATTTTTGCCCTGACCTATATTTTACAATCTACCGATGTACGAAAATAGGTCAAATTAGATAACATTAAAAAGAAGTTGAATTGGAAAAATTCCCTTCAAATCAAAACCTGAATTTATGAGATATATTTTAACATTCCTTTTGTTATTGATCATAAATTTTTCTGTAGTAGCGCAATTGGGGTCTCTCGAAAATTTGGATGATACCACCAAAAAAGGATTCTTCAAGAGCCACTTCAGCAGCTTCTTCAAAGATTTTACTGATTTTGGCGATCCTTTTGCTTTATCAGGTGGTATCGGTCTCAATATGCGATCTTACAATGCTTATGGTGGTGCATTGAGACAAGATCCATTTTTTTATACCTTAAATACCAACTTGAATGTCAGGATTTATCAAATAGATCTACCTTTTTCTATGGTCGTCACAGCAAAAAACGAACAATCATCACTACCCAATCTGTCAGACATTAAAGATGCATTCCAGGATAAAGTTGGTTCTATCAATAATAGATTTGTACGATTTGGCATGAGTCCACAATATAAGTGGGCAAAACTGCATTTGGGTCACCGAGCTATGAGTTTCTCAAAATACACTTTGGACAATCTGAACTTTAATGGAGTGGGTGCAGAGTTGACACCAGGCAAAGTGCGCATAGCGGGCATGTATGGACAATTAGCAAGAGCAGAACCCTTAGATTTATCTTTAGTCACGCCCAACCTACCTGTATACCAGAGAGTTGGCTATGGCGCAAAATTGGGTTATGGTGACGAACAATCTTCCATTGATGTTTCCTTATTTAAGGCAAAGGATGATGCCAGTTCTATCTTCGTTCCCAATAATTTTCCCGTCCAACCATCTCCCGAAGAAAACCTAACCATGGGTATCCAAGGACAAAAATTGTTTTTTGAAAAAATAAGGGTAAAACTTGAATATGCATCAAGTGCCGTCTCCCCCAATGCTCAGGATGCTACCACAGATAAATCACGTCTGACTTCTTTTTTAATGGAAGAGCGCACGACATCAGAATATAGCTCAGCTATAGATGCTTCATTGGGCTATGAAGGTAAATTAATGAATGCTGGGGTACAATATCGACGTGTAGATCCAAACTATAGGACTTTTGGTGCATATTTTTTCAACAGAGACATCGTAGATATATTGGGAAATATTGCTTTCGCACTTTTTGACCAAAAAATGAATGTGGCACTGAGTGGTGGTGTCCAATCCAACAATTTAGACCTGAGCAAACCCGCTACCACACAACGATTTATATACGCTGCAAACTTAGGTTATGCCACAGGTGGTTTTTCAGCTTCTGCCAATTATAATAACAATACGACAGATGTAGGTTATGTATTGAGCCAAAGACTAGACTCTCTGAATGCTGTCATCATCACAGAAGATATAGGTGTCAATCTCAGTTATACCATACCAAATGAAGGTGGCACACAACATTCTTTTTCTATAAATGGAAACATCCAAGAGGTGAATGATGATGTGGTCAATCGGGCAGAAAGTTCCGCATCAAAAGTTATAGTGGGAAACTTGGGATACAACCTTGTTTTTGCCAATAAATTGAGATTGTCAACTAGGGTGAATTATAATCAAAATGAGATAGCTATGATGCTCATCAAGCGCTACGGAGCAGGATTTGGTATCAGCAAGCCCTTTCTAGAAAATAAAATAAATATAGGTGTCGATGTCAATTATTTTACGAATACTAGAGATACAGGTGCCAAAAGTAATAATCTATTGGGCCAATTAATGGTAGGATATCAAATAAGTAATACTATGTCGGCAAATGTATCTTGGGGCTACCTTCGTACAACAGCTGATACATCACTTCCTTTTTCAGAATCTACCGCCAATCTCGGCTTGCGATATAATTTCAATTATGTGCCTGCAAAAAAAGAAAAGGAGTAGAAATAACACAACAGAAAGACAATATATAATCACAAGATAATCATCAGAGGATATGGGTATTTGTAAATATTTTTTAAGTTTTACGATCGGGGTTTTATGGATAAATCTCTGTACGGCACAGCAAGTTTGGCCCGTACAAGTCACGGGTTCATTGGTACCACCACATTCACTCAACCTAGGTGTCTATGGTGCTGAGCGTACGCAAGACTTAACATTCAATGCCATGCTGAAAGACCCCGTACAAGCTAGTATAGATGTGCGTCTTAGCTTAAGCATAGAGCAAAATGGTAAAATAATCTATCAGACGGACCCAAATTATCTGGGAATGCCTATCACGCTCAACCAATTTCAAAATATCGTATTGGATGGCAATGCACTTAGGTCATATCTCAATAATCAAGCGCTTACAGGTGCAAACGGCTCGGGAATCGGATCGTTAGAAATACCTGAAGGATTTAATCAGATATGCCTTCAGATCTACGGTGTAGAAAGAAATGTACCTATCTCCAATAAGTTCTGCATGTCTGGAAATTTCAGACTTAATCAACCACCACAAATCGTAAAACCTTCGTGTGGAGAAAAACTAAAAATGCCGCCGAGCCAAAACATGCTTTTCAATTGGCAGCCTATGCATTTGGGAAGTCCAAATTCACCTGGAGCTGTAGAGTATGAATTTGAATTGGTACAGCTTCCGCAAGGTACTTTTAATGCCAATGATGTCTTCGATAGTGCTTTAAAAATCTATACAACAAAGTCTTTTTCAGCATCCTTGATTTATACACAAGCAGAGCCTCCACTCGAGCCAAATAAAGTCTATGCATGGAGAGTAAAAGCTGCATCTGTCATGTATCCTAGTAGTAAGCTTTTTCAGAATGATGGTATTAGTCAGATATGCACATTTATGCTTTACCTTGGGGACGAACCTACAGACGATATCAATCCTATCAACAATCCTTCTCCCAAAGGATGTGAAGTATTTAGCACAGAATATGGTGCTGTGGGTAATTCTGAGCCTATTTCCAACTCTGTCATCGAAGGTGACATCGTGAAAGTCGGCTATTTCAACATGAAGGTGCAGTCTGTCAGCGGTGGACCTATGGGCTATTCTGGCAAAGCTTGGATGGAATATCCTATGTTGAGATCAAGTGTGGAAGTAAGCTTCCAAAACATAAAAATTAATAAAGAACGAAGAGTGTACGACGCAGAAAACATAGAAGCTATCATAGACCTTTCCTTAAAACTCCCCAATGAAAAACTTAGACCTAAAGTCATTGATCAAAATGTAAATGCGTCCTATGTGGCTAGCTTACACAAAGCGACCAATGCATCCAAAAAAGTAGCTAAACTATCTGTAAATAGCGTCGCCAAAAACACACTGCCTCTTGCTTTGCAAAATGACCAATTTCCCAATTCCATGGTGTTTGTGACGGGCATAAAATTCACACCAACGAATGCATACTTAACACTCATAGGTCTGGAAAGTGATGATGTCAATGGTAAAAAGATCGATGAAAATGCAATAAGTATATCGGCAGCTACCGCTATCCCCTCTACACCTTACGGCATAAAAAGTGGATCTTATTTAGTTCCTATTGCTCAAAATGGTGGCGGATCCAATGCAAAAACAATCATTCCTTCTTTAGAGTTGGTTGTAAGTAGTGATGGAGACAGTCGATTGAATTGTGCTTGTAATGGCATCAAGGACAGAAAAATAAAGGAAGTACTACAAATCTCTCCTGATGTATTGGTGAGAGCTGATAATGGGGGACCGGTGGTTTTAGAACTGTCGGATAGTAAGGCAGATAAATCCACTTATTTTGGAGAAGCAAAGATTCTTTCAGCGTTTGAAATCAAAGGTATCGAAGGGTTTGCTTTTTATGCCAATCAATCTTTTATAGACTTGTCAAACACAAGTACCATCAGAAATCCTGTTACATATGCGAATGCGGATAAAGATGTAAACAGTCCGACTTGGAAAGGTCTATTCATACAAAATGCTTCTGTAAAACTTCCTAAAACATACGATCTATTAAATGATAAAAATGGATTGACCTTGGATAAAGGTGAACTCCTAATTAATCAGGAAGGAATATCTTATGGAAGATTTAGCAAAGAAAACCTAATCAGCATCGACAGAGGGAAGGTTGATAAATGGCAATATAGTGTGGATGAAATGAGTATATCGATTCAGGAAGGCACGTTCGAAGGACCTAGCATAAAAGGTCAATTGAAGCTGCCTGTGGCGAGTGACTTAATCCCGTATTCAGGAAACTTTAATCCTGATAAGAATGAAAATTCGATTATGGTGATTGATGAAAAGCCAACTTTATTGGATATCAGTATGTGGCAAAGTTCTCTATCTCTCGACGCTCTATCTTTAATTACTGCTGAGATAAAAGACATCAACAACTCGAATGTACTGTATCCGAAAGCAAACCTGACTGGGCAACTTAATATGAAGATGGACGGAGCTAGTTTTAATAAAGCTTTAAAAGGTAATGTGGCTGAAATTAATGCCAATTTAGCGTCTGTATTTAAGGTCAATGAAGGCATTAGATCAATAGGAATGGAAGGTATTGAGATACAAAATTGGAATATTGACCCGTACAATAGTTTGGACAAAAAATATAGCGTTGGAAATATAGATATCTCCAAGGCTAAACTTGTAATAAATGACCAAAAATTTCCTATTTCGAATGCCATTATAAAAATGGAAATGGTCGATGGCAAAGAAAGTTTAGGACTCATATTTACTTCCAATAATGGCAACAGTAAAGTAGAAATGAGTATTTGGGCAATTGAAAAAAATGGGCAATTTACCTTTAGCCACATAAACCAAAGTAATTATAACCTACAATGTGATTGTGTTGAAGGTGCTTCATATGGGATACTCATTAGACCTAATTTCAATAATCAAAAAGAGTATCAGGGAAGTCTTGCAAACACACCAGAAGTAACAAACAATCAACAAAGTATTTACGGATTGTTGAGCGAAAAAATAACATCATACGCAAACCAAGATTTCATTTTGAAAGATGACAAAACGCTTTATTGGCCTTTGATAGATAAAGATTTATTAATAGAAAAACAAGGAAAAAGAATCGTATTAAAAGATAAAATATTGATTGACAATCTCATTTTTTCTAAACTTGGATTCAAGACACTGTTTAATATACCTAAAAATGCTACGATATACATATCTACGCTTGAGATAGAAGAATGGAAAGATACCAATGCAAAAGCAAATGTAACTTTTGAATTGGAAGCATCATATGATTTCAAAGATTTAAATAAACTGATGGTATTCAAAAGCCAAAAGATAGTAGCTGAAGGTAATGCTATAAAACTTGAGAATATCGATTTGTTTTTAGAAAATCCCAAAAATGATGCAGATTGGAAACTTGAAAACTACACTTGGAGCACAAAACCAACTGGAGCACAAAACAAAAATCTAGCGAGAATTGATTGTATATCTGGATTTACATATTTCCAAATGTCCGGAGAAGTAATATTGCCTGATATGGTAAATAAAGCCGACAATAGTGTAGCAACACTTCCGTTCAACCTGAAGACATCAAGCTCTGGAAATAGCCACTCACTTATTGACTTCATAGGAATATGTCAAGAATTCGTGCCAAACAAGTCAGATACAAAATGGAATATCTACCCAAAAGAACTTCCACAAGTAAGTTTTAATGCAGGAGAACAATATGTTATTTATTTTGATAATTCTTCTGTAAATAAAATCCCAGGATCATTAAGTTCAGATTCATATAGCAAAAGTACATCTGACAAAGCATTTAAAGGTGTCGTTTTTGAAAATGCAAGTTGCGAATTGCTTGGATTTTATGATTCAAAGAAAAACCCTTTATCCTTACCCATAAAAGATGTAGTATATGCGTTTTCTGATTCTGAAAAAGGATTTTATGTAAAATTCGAAATGGAAGATGTACTCAACAAAGAAGATGGCAGCAAAATATCTGGTTGGAAATATGGTTTAGAAACTGTATCCTACCAAATAAAAAACTCTCGTTATGAAAAAGAATTGGAATTTAAAGGTGCGATAAGTATTCCAATCTTTAAAACAAATCCTGACCAGATTAAGTCCGTAAAATTTGATTCATCTTGGGTCGATTTTACAGGTTCTGTCTATGTATCAACAAGTAATAATGAGTCAAAAGTTAGCAGTTTTTTTGAATTTGATGATGTTTCTTTCAAAACATTTCAGTCTGATTTTATTCCGGGCTTAGGTGTTGTTTTAAATGATGACTCAAATATCAGTCTCGTCTATAATATTACCACCAAAAATTGGGATCCAAGTGGTACTTTTAGTGGATTGGGTATAGTACTTTTGACTTCAGAAACGATGAAGGCATATGGCTTGAAAAGCTTTCCCGATGGTATGGACTTTTCGCTTCACTGTCTTACTTTCGAAGGGCTTACTTTGAATGAAAAACCAGCTTCTGCTTCTGTAAAACTTATAGATGAATATGGCATAAAATCAATAGAATTTGGCACTTGGGGCGTAGTAGATTATTCAAGCTATTTTAATGACGAAGAAGAAAAAGAAGAAAAAGAAGAACCTGAAACTAAAAAAGAAGAAAAAGAATCTGAATTAGTACCTGAAGTTTCTACAGCGAGTGGTAAAATAGTTAGAAAAAAAGGGGAAGTCAAAACAGTATCAACAGCAAGCGGCAAGATAGTAAAAACAAAAGAAGGTGTAAAGAGTGTATCGACAGCAAGTGGCTCTGTAAAAAGAGTCAAAAAAACAAGCAAAAGTACGGAAAACACTGCTCCAGTTACTGCAAATGCCGATACTGAACCTGAATTCAACGGAATGAACTTTGGTGTAGAGTGTTATGGAGTTAAAGCTGTAGGTGATAAATTTGAACTAGGTATTGGTATTACATTAAGCCTTTTGGGTGACAACAAAGAGAAAAAAGGTGAAAAAGAAGAAGTAAAAACCTGTGGACTTAATGCTAAAGGCGGACTTGGTCTAGAGTTTTCAAGAAACAAAGAAGGTAGATTTGTACCGGATGGGATAAAATTCAATTGCCTTGCACTAGATGGCTCTATAGGACCTTTAGATTTTGAAGGCGGATTAAGTCTATTGAGAACACCGAAAGATGAAAATGGAAAAGTGATCATACTTAATAATCACGGAACAGGATTTAAAGCATATCTATCCGCTACAGTAATGGGGCTCGGAGGTATTCAAGCAGTGGGACAGTTTGGGAAGAAATATATGAGCGAAACGGAATCATATTATTATGGTTTTGTTGATTTAGAAGCATTTAAACAATCTGGTTTTCCGATTCCACCACCATCGCCTGGCAGTCCACCGGTCATTGATCTTTATGGCGGCGGCGGCGGAGTCAGAATAAATATGAAGTCAGCCAATTCAATCACTGAGCTTAAAATTAAACCCGATTCAAATATTCCACCTGCTGACGATTGTCCTATTCCTGATGCAAAATATCTGGCTCCTGGTGTCGGTTTTTCACAAAATTATGAACCAGAAAAAGGAAGTTATGGTGGTAATTTCTATCTAATCCTTGGTCCATGGAATGAATTAGATAATCAGAATCCCCCAATTTATTCTATCATCGCTGAGCCTGGAGTCGATATAGAAATTAGTACTGACCAAGCGACGGGCGATTTACAATTTAGAAAAATTTCGTTAAATATTAACGCCTATTTCAAACCTACAAGCCTTGCGAAAAGACGAAATGAAAACATTGCAGACGCCTTTGCAAAATTGGAACTTAATATGGCTGAACGGGCTTTGGTAGGTGCCTTTGGAATGAGGATGAAAGTAGAAGCCGATGGCCTTAAATCTCCCTTGATACAAATGCCTGAAGAATATGATAAAACAGACTTTAATACCAAAGCAAATTATGTAGGTGGCAAACTAGTTTTCTCTTTTGACAATAGAAACGGAAAAAGTCCTTTCTTTAATTTTAAATTTGGGGGGTCTAGTATCGGTAAATTTACCAGCGCAAGTGGACTTAAATATAATACTGCGGCCTTTAATCTAAATGATGTTTTGAAACTCCAAGTTGGTGCATATTTTCAAATAGGAAAGGATGTCGATGATTTCCCTCCTATCAAAGAACTGATACCACAGATTTCTGATATGGAATCTGCCAAATATGATGAGGTCCAAAGTGACGAAAACACCACCGCCGTAAATTCTAAAGGCGCAGGTATTTCTTTTGGTTTCAGGGGCAATCTTGAAGGGAAAACTGAAACAGGTCCACTTATTGGCAATTTTAATGTAGGACTTGGATTTAATATCCTGATGAGAGAAATGCAAGCCGTAAACTGTACCAATACATCAAATGGATCCATAGGCATAAAGAATTGGTATGCCCAAGGTCAAGCATTTGGATATGCCAATTGTGATATCAATCTCGCTTATAATTTTCTATTTACTAATGGTAGGGTCAATATCATGAAAGCTGGTGCCTTTATTTACTTAAAGGCCATGGCGCCAAATCCGTCTTACTTTTCAGGTAGGATCAACGGCACGTATAGTGTTTTGGATGGATTGCTAGACGGATCATTTAATTGTAGTGTCCAATTGGGTGAGAAATGTGAGAATTTGGAAGCCCCATCTCCTTTGGAAGGCATCTACATCTATAACTATGCCAATATCGTAGATGGAGAGACTAATGTAGATCGATATACAGATATTAACTTATCTACAAATATCCCACTACAAAAAGAATTCAATGTACCTCAAACTAATGCGGAAGGTAATGAAATTGGTACTGCAACCTTTATAGCGGATATTAAATCTATTGAGGTAACGAAATACTTAAGACTCCAAGGAGGCATCCGCATAGCTAGAATTCAAACCTTTAACCAAAAAATTCAGGCTAATAAAAAAGAGATAGGTTTGACTTTTGACAGTCCATTACTACCAAATAGCGATTATGAGTTGAAATATACTTTCGTTTGGAAAAAACTGGAATTGGTGAATGGGGTACCAACCTATATCGAAAACTTTGAATCAGGTAAACAAGGTGACAACACAAAACAACCAAAAATCGAAACAGGCATCATCAAATTTACAACAGGTGACAGACCTACTAAAATAGTTTCTGGCATGGTGGAATATATGGCACCTGGAGATGGACAACGGTATTGGCATAAAGGATATGCAAATACCGAAATAAAATTTAAACTCAAAGCATTGGAAGATGCTGCAAATCTTTTTCCTGACACATGTCATGTATGCTTAGATTTCTTTGGGAGGATGGTGAAATATAAATATTCTGTACAATTAAGCGAGTATGGATTAGATGGAAAACTGGTAAAACCAACAGGTAGTTTTACAACTGGAGTTATCAATAGTGGTGACTATTTAACCTTGCCCATCACTTCCTTCCCTCGCCAATCAGAAATGGCCAAAATACTGAGGTCTAAATCCCTATCTGTGAATAATGGTCAGTACCAAATCAATGTTTTATCAGAAGAGAATTTACCTATAAGTCAAGTTTCATTTCCTGATTTGAAAAACTTACAGCTTACAAAAGGGGCTATGTATAAGCTTATAGTTGTAAGGGAGCCAATGCTTAATTTGACTGATTTTTCTACTAGGGATGTAAAATCAACGATTAACACATATGGGACTGATAATGCGGCGATAACAATAAAAAGAGAGAAAAATGATAACATTGAATCGGGTAAATTAAAAAAAATGATCGAAGATAATACCACCATATTACATTCATCGTTTTTTGCGGCAAGCAATTACAATTCGATAAATGATAAAATTAATCTTCTGGAAGTTAATCATGTAAAATCAACCATCAAAAGAAGAGATTTCCAGCATCCAAATGATGCTTACGATGGTCAAAGAGCCGCGGCGATATCAAAGTATGGGGAAAGCAAATTCCATTCAGTAAAGGATGATTATTATGCCTTTACGATTAAGAATGACAATTTGGAAGGATTTGACAAATACGATATCATGCGATTAAAACTCAATATTAAACTAAGTTACAATGATACTTATGTACCAGAGCAAAGGATAAAAATCGATCGATATGACGGTAAAGGGATTCACCCTATATTAGACAATCTTCTATCTGGATTCAACGATATAGGAGGGTATATGAGAAAGGTACTATACGAATATTCCAAGGCAGAAACAGAAGGAATAGCCCAATATGGTGACCTTAATTTAAGTGACGGCAGTAAATGGCACTATAATATCACAGGACCAAAGGATGAAAAATGTGCAGTATTGCAATCAGATGAAATTGCTGCTAAAAAGGTTATCCATAAAATTGGCTATAAAACAAAATCAGACCCTAATTATAGTGATCCAGTTTTTGCAAATGAAATAGAATTTGATTTTCTTTTACAGGATTACCGATCTAGAATTATTATAAATCAAATGGCATGGCTGTCAAGATTAAGTAATACCAATACAACTAATAACGATTTGAATAAGTGGTTACCCGGAAATTATCCTGAAGGAGAATTTTTGAGCGAAAACAAAAGGTTCAACAACTTTGATTGGGTCTTGTACGCCGATTCCGATAAAAAAGAAAAGGGCAATAAATTCACCTACATTGCCTCAGAACCTGGCTATCAATTTAGCTATCATGGCGGATCAACAATTTCGTTTCCTATGGGCAAAAACTGGGCTGAAATGACTGAATCTAAAAGGGAAGGAGACAATTTATTGAACAAAGTAAAAGACTTTAGTCCAAACAGAGCTACTACAAATGTTACGGAGCAGACTGTAACAAATGCAACAGAATTGGTAGAAAATTATTGGTATAAAATTAAAGTGAATAGTGAGTATTTAAAATTTGGTGATAAAAATCAAGCCTGGAGTGCTCTTTGGAGTGTATGCTTCCCTTACCAAAACTTTCCTTATACCTCTGGCCAATATGGTATTTATAGTATGGGTGCTGGTGGCTTGCCAACTATCAGAGAATTCAGGTCAGTGACTAACCCGATGAATGGCTTTGAAAACGTCTGGAATTTTACTTCCGTCGGTGGTAATGCTATGAAAGTGGTCAATGAAAGGTATAAAAATAGTAATGAGAGTGATGAAAATAGAATTTTTCCTAAAGTTTTTGATCATAGAGATTTTAAATTCGAGAGAAACAAACGATCACCTTCCCCTCCTACACCGCTACCCTCACAGATTGAAGTATTAGAGATAAGTGGGTTGTATTTCAGTCCTGAAAAGAAATATTACCTAGAAGATAAAGGTGCATTTATTAAAGACTCTGACGGATATAACCAGTGGCTTATTATTCAAGAAGGTCCCTATTACAGATTTGTTAGTTTAGGTGGTAAAACATTAAAAATTGATTATTATGAACAATATAAGTTTATTGGTAAAAACATAGATCTATATAATGTTAAAACAGATGATAGTAATTTTCCAAGTGATAAGTATGGCGATCCCAACGGATATTATAGATCTGTTTGGGCAGTGGTCCCTGTGTCAACAAATAGCGAGTATTTTTTTATAAAAAATATCAGGTATCCAGAATACTTTTTAGCTTTTGATAATGGGAAAATAATTGCTAGAAAAACGGATGCTGGTGATCAAATAAAAATAAGAGAAGTAAAAGATTAAAAAATGAATCGAATAAAATATTGTTTTTTGTTGAGTTTTACGCTTTGTTGTAATTTTTGTTTTGCACAAGGTGACGGACAAATTTTAGTGAACGCCATCGTTGCAGAAAGTGGCATCAACATTAGTTGGTTTCCGACCAATGTTGACCAATGGAAAGACGGTCTAAATTCTGGATATACGCTGAGTAGAGAAACTTTAAAAGGTGGCAACGAAGTTTTTATCGCTAAGAATATCCTACCAAAAAATGCGGAATGGTTTAAGCTAAATGTATCTCAAAATAATGGCGTACTTTTGCCAATAGGTGAGATACTTTACAATCCTGATTTTTCCTTACCAACTGCTGGCAATTCCGGAACCTGGGCATTAAAATACAATTATATCGTGTATGAAACTACCATAAATCACAGTGTTGCTCTTGCCGTAGGTTTAGGTTTTTCTGATATGAAAGTGACCAAAGGGGCACAATATAAATATACCATCACACATAACCAATCTGGAAGATCACAATCTATCCTTGTTACCGTAGAAAATGGTAACGTTATTAAAGAACCTAAAAACTTTAAATCTGAATTTTCCTTTCCTGATGGCAACTCCCTTTCAGATATGCTGCAACTTTCCAAACCTTTTGTGCTACAAGCAATAATTGGTAAGGCAAGACCAAAATTAGATTCCATTATACTGAGATGGGGACCTTCGACACCTGAATTATGGCGAAATGCTATGGAAGATGGGTATGATATTTACAGAAAAGATGAGGAAAATAATAGAAACAAAATAGCAACTGTTTTCCCTTGGAAAGAAGATCTTTTCCGACAAATTCCAAAAAATGATTCAATAGCACTTTTGGCAGCTTCTTTTGTAGCTGAAAAGGGTCAGCCAAAAAAGATGGAAAACTACAACTTCTTTGAAAAATCTAATATGGCATCTAACTATCATGGTTTTGCGCTAATGATAGCTGATCGTTCAGCATTGGCTGCTGATATATTGGGATTGAGATATGTAGATCTTGATGTTAAACCTGGTGAAGTATATGTTTACGAAATCGAAACTAAAAGGCTTAAAAGCAATCTTCCTCCATTAGATATTAGGGTAGTCAACGAATTTGAACCACTATTATCACCTGAAGGTTTTTCAATAATTAAAGGAGAGAAACAGGTGACCATCCAATGGTTGTCAAAAAGTAATTTAACTTCCTATGGATCATATATTGTCGAGCGTATAAAAGAAGGAGATTCAACTTTTCAGATAATTACTAATCCGCCCCTCGTATTTATCAGAGAGTCTTCGGTCTCACAACCATATTATCAGTTTATTGACAGTCTTTCTAATAATTATGACATATATCGATATCGCTTAAAAGGCTCAAATGCCTTTGGTGAATGGAGCGAATACGCATACGGAATAGGTTTTGGAATAGATAAAACACCACCTGAACCCGTATTTGTCCAATCAAGTGATTTTGAAGAAGCATCGGAAAGATTGCGAATTTCATGGAAATTGCCGTCGTCGATAGGTGATGTAAAATATCACCAAGTACTATTGTCAGAACATCAAGATTATAATTTTAGCGCTGTGAGTGGTGAATTAGCGCCAACGGATACTGTTTTTTATTTCAGTGTTAAAGAAATGTTTACTGATAGGCCATTTTACTTCAAAGTCATGTCAGTAGATAGTTCAGGTAATGATGCCATGTCGATAATAAGATATGTGTCCGTTCCTGATATTGAAAAACCACTAGCACCAGAGAATCTCAAGGTTACCATAGACAGTACAGGAAGGATTCAAGCAGTTTGGTCACCAAGTAAATCTCACGATGTGCTTGGGTACTATATTTATTATTCTAATGATAATGGCACCGACCTCACCATGTATAATGACTTTTTGCATAAAGATACGATTTTCACCTGGACGATTCCAATCAACACCTTGACCAAAAACATTTATATTGGTGTGAAGTCTGAAGACGACAATTATAACAGAAGTTTTATTTCAGGGATCATCAAATTGCGAAGACCGGATACCATTCCACCACCAAAACCATTTTTGACACAAGTAATACTAGAACCTAAAATCGGTGTGTATCTACATTGGAAAAAGAGTAGTGCATCGGATATTGAGCAATATATTGTTTTTCGAAAAAATAACGCCGACACCATTGTAAAGTGGATCGCAATAGACACGCTAACCAAATTTGAATTAGAATATTATGATATTAATTTCCCACATAATACCCAGCTGGATTACGCAATAAAAGCAGTAGATGACTTTAATAATATCTCTGAATTTTCAAATGTAATACCCATAAACATTCCATTTCCTAAAAATAAATATCTTATTGGTTTTCATAAATTAAATACAAACAGCGATATGTCAGTAGATATAGAGTGGAACAAAGTAGATAGTAAAATAACAAATATCTCGGTGCCACATAAGTATCAACTTTTCAGATCTACAGGTAATGACGAACTGAGCTTATACAAGGAGTTTGACTCAAATCAAAATAACTTCAAAGATACAATAGAGCAGAAAAATGTGTTGTACAATTATGCCATCAGAGTCAAATTTGATCATGACCGAGTAGGTGAACTTAGCGATGTTAAGTCTATTTTGGTCAACTAATTTATTTATATTTTAAAAAAAAATACTCGCATCATGTCATATAGTACAAACATTATAATCACTGCACTTATCTTTTTATTAGGTGCTTTTGGGTTGTCAAGTCATGCCCAAACATACGTACCAATTTCAGTCACAGGCTTTAATCATGACCTGATCGCTAATGGAGCCGGAGGAGTCAATCGGGCAGCTGCCACCACGACGATAACTTTTGATGATACTAATGTTGCTGGAAGCGACAATGTCATGTATTCAAAGGATTTTCGTGGAAATAATAATCCAACGATCGAACCTCCTTTTGGATTGCCAATCAATAGAGTCATTAATAGTGTGAACCTACCAGGAGCGTCTTATAATTTAGCATCTTATTCAGGAAGCAACGCTTTAGTACTCAAATCAGTAGGTAGTTTAGGAACCTTAACCCTGGGTACACCTGGCGTATTTTCCAGAATAGCGTTTTTAGGATCTAGTGCACAAGGATCTTCTAGTTTTGACGTGACTCTAAATTTCAGTGACGGGACCAATACGAAATCATCTTTCTCCGTACCTGATTGGTTTTTTGGTCCAAATTTTGCCATTCAAGGTATCGGAAGAGTGACGAGAACAGAAGTAGGAAATCAAGAGTCTGATGAATTTTCAGGTACTGCTGCAGACCCACGTTTATATGATAATCAGATCATTCTGACAGCACCATTTACTAGTAAAGTTCTTACAAGTATAACATTTCAAAAGACATCTGTTGGCGGAAGTACTGCTATTCTTGCAATAAACGGTATCACTGCCATCAATGCACCTAATGCTCCCATAGCAACAGCGGCAACCAATGTGAATAATGGAAGTTTTACAGCAAATTGGATAGGATCAGCAGGTGCCACAGGTTACTTTATAGATGTATCCACAAGTCCTACTTTTAGTACGCAGATTAGTGGGTATAATAATTTAAGTGTCGGGAATGTATTGTCATTTAACATTACGGGACTTCCCAATGCGCCTTTGTATTATTATAGGGTCAGAGCATCTAATGCGGCCGGAATTAGTGCTAGTAGTAATACCATAGAAGTTTGTTTACTACCCGAACCTTCCGTTGTATGCAACAATATAGCCATTCAACTAGATTTTGAAGGTAACTACACATTGACGCAGGCCGATATCAGCGCTATTGGAAATGGTAGTAAAGATAATTGTGGTGATCCTGTCGATATAACTTTATCAGTAAATCAGTCTGTTTTTAATTGTAATGACCTTGTTTTGGGCCAGCCAAATAACTATGCTGTAGAATTGGATGGCGTCAATGATTTTATTCAGAGTCAGGCTACAAACGTATTAAAAGTAATTCCCCTGACTGTAGAAGCCTGGGTGAAGCCCATACTTCGTGATGAAATAGCGACTTTTTATCCGAACAATATACTAAGTAATGATAATCCGGGACTTTTTGGACATGGATTTGGCGCTAATATTAATAGTACGGTCAATCAGATTACGGTGGAATATCAAAATGATTTCCGCATCATTAATAATGCAGGTTTGTCGACCAATACATGGCAGCACATCGCTGTGGTGTACACATCAGGAAATGTAAAGACCTACGTAAATGGGACACTCATTGATGACTTCACTTATGTACAAGGAGCCTTGACAGGAACAGGTTCTTTCTGGATAGGTAAGCACAATGACGATGCTAGTTATGGTACTCGAAGGTTCTACAAAGGGCAGTTGGATGAAGTGAGGGTTTGGCACAGAGCTTTAAACGGATCAGAAATCCTTGCCAATATGAATACTACCTCAGTGGGTAATGAAAGTGACCTTAAGCTATATTACACTTTTGAAGACGGTCCCGGTAAGTCCACAGTAACGGATATTCTAGGGAACTCCAACGCCGACTTTAAGGCCGATATGAATCCCAATACCAGTTGGGTGAACCCTGGGGCTCCTGTGATACCCGCGGTCTTGGGTAAATCTGTTACTTTGACCGTGACAAATGGTGCCGGTATTACGGCTACTTGTATTGCTACGGTGACCATTGAAGACAATATTCCACCAGTAGCAAAATGCCCGACGACACCACCCACTATTGTGATAGATGCCACTGGTAATGGAACTCTTACTGCAAATTTGCTCGCCGGAGGAAATAGCACAGATAATTGCGCGGATGGTCTGGTTGAGACAAGTCCAGAAATATTTTTTTCTTGTATTGATGCGCCAACCGCAATGGTCGCTTTGACAGCTACAGATGGTGCAGGTAATATAAATACGGCAATGTGTACTGTAATAATTGATGACTCTATAAAACCGATTGCTGTTATAAATTCTGGGGGTCTCACGGTACTAGACAATGTAAATACAAGTATCACCCTTGATGCAACGGGTTCCGTAGGCTTAGGTACTTTATTTTTTGAATGGTCAACAGGTGAATTCGGTCCAATTATCCAAGTGTCACAAGCTGGTATTTATTCAGTGACGGTTACTAATAATTTGAATGATTGTTCTGATGTAGCATTCATTGAGATATTTGACGCTAAATGCAAAGCTATTATTATGGGCAGCGATGTGTTGACTTGTTCATTAGATAAACTGACTCTCACAGCTTCAGACGCGTTGAGTCCAGGGTCTTCTGATGTAAATTATATTTGGTCTACAGGAAGCACATCATCACGTATTGATATCAGTACTTCTGGTCTATATTGGGTAAAGATTGAGTTAATAGATAAAACTTGCTCGGACACCGCATTTATTGAAATAATAGAAAACAAAATAAACCCAACTGCAAGAATTGATGTCTTACCTGGCAATAGATTAAATTGTCAAGTCAATGAAATTGAACTAAACGCAAGTTTATCAATCACTCAAGGTGATGCATTTTTTCAATGGTCAACATCAGAAACTGGCTCGGGTTTATTTATCACCACAGCCAATATTTATACGGTTACCGTTACCGATGAAATAAATGGTTGTAAAGATGTAGAAAGTATTGAAATCTTTGATGATAATATAATCTTGGTTTTAAATAGGGTTGGTTCTCCGTGTATCGGAGAAACTATTACATTAAATAGTAATGTTTCGGGTGCAAGTCAGTACAATTGGTCAGGACCCAATAGCTATTCTAGTAGCACTCAAAATGCTACCATTACCAATGTTGGGGTGGTATCTTCTGGGCTTTATCGGTTAGTTGTAATTTTAGCAAATGGATGTCAGTACATAGAGACAATTAATTTAACAATCAATCAGAAGCCCAATCCTTCTATATCAGGATCCGAAATGATTTGTGCAGGCGATCAAGCAGTTTTGACTGAAAATAGTGGTACTGCAACATCATGGTCTTGGTCAGGTCCTGCTGGCGCTGTAACAGTAAATAATATGTTGACGACTTCGGCAGGCGGATTATATATTGTTACTGCCACGGATGCCAATGGTTGCGCTTCGACTGCTTCAAAGAACTTAATAGTGAACAATCTTCCGTTTGCCATAATCGAAACTACTGGTTCTTTATGTGGTGGAGATTCTATCACCCTTAGTGCTAATAGTGCTACTGCTATTTCTTGGGCTTGGCAAGGGCCAGGAAATTTTAACGGGTCAGGAATGGAAATAGTCCTATCTGGAAGTGATATCCTGATAGGAAACTACACAGTAAGCGTTACAGATGTAAATGGTTGTGTGGGCACAGCCAACTATTCGCTCCAAGGCAGTGGTAGTGGTGCTCAGATTGAGAGTAATTTCTTAGTGTCTGGAGTGGCTTGTTCGGGCGATAGCATTAGATTGATAGATTATAGTAAGCTAGAAGTAGAAGATAATGTTACTTTTGCATGGGATTTTGGCAATGGAACTACATCTTTCGAGAGAGATCCGATCATTGTTTATAGCAATACCGGTTCATACATCATCACGCTGAAAGTGAATAGTCCAGCGTGCGAAGATGTTACGATAAGAAAAAAGATAGAAATATTGGCTTGTCTCAAGGTTCCCGATTTCAAAAATAAATTTGCAATTGTGTATCCCACACCATCCAACGGGGAAATCACTCTTGATGTAAGATTGCCTAAGGAAGGTGAAATAATCGTAAAAATTAAAAATTTAAATGGTCAAGTGGTAGCACAATATGACTTTGAAAAGTCGAAATATCACAATGAACAAATCGATATCAATCATTCAGGTGTATATATTATCGAGGTTATTCACCCGTATGGAATAGAGTTTCTCAAGGTTTTTATAATGCAATAATTAAATTATTAGAAAAATTTAAATGAACGAAAGATGATATATTGCATTGAAATAGAGCATTAGTATTGATATAAATTGTAGGTAATTTTTTCAGTTATTACTGTATCCAGATTTGATCTCAAAAAAACATTAGTTTTAAAATACCGCTATGATTTTCACTAAAATTAGTGAAAATTATTGAGCGTGATAGATTTATAGATTATTCATATTCTTAATTTTCTTACTCTATTTTTTATTTAGCTTGCGGATTTAAGAGAGCATTTTTTTGTATCTCGCATAGGTATTACACCTGAGCAATCTTTTTTATCATTGCAAAGGCATTAAAAATTAGGTTAAAACTCTTCGCCAAAATCTGTTGATCTTAGACCTGTCGAATCTTGTTCTACGCTTTGGATAGCGGTTTCGTACTTGCTACAATCTAGCTCTATGAGATCTTCTTCTGGACGCATAAAAACGGATTTTTGACCAAAACCTAATCTATTATCAGCTTCTAATTTTTTCAGAAAGTTGGTAAAAAATGGTCTTGCCATCACTGCTCCTTGTCCGTCAGTTAATGAATTGAATCGTATGAATTCTTGATCACCACCAACCCAAGTAGCGACCACAATCTCTGGAGTGAAGCCTACAAACCACCCATCTTTATAATCATTAGTAGTACCAGTTTTACCACCTACTTCAGACTTAAAATTTTTGGCTATAGGCTCAGATACGTATTTGAGCATATCCACGATCACATAATTGTATCCTTGATTGATAGCTCTTTTTTGCTCTGGTACAGAGGAGTAGATCACCTTTCCATTTTTGTCCTCTATGTGTGTCACAAAGGTAGGTTTAGTGATGATCCCTTCATTGGCAAAAGCCGTATATGCACCCGCCATATCCATCACAGATAGCTCGGGCGTACCTAGACATATAGAAGGGTAGTCAGGGATTTTGGTTTTGTCTATTCCGAGATTTCCAACTAGATTTTTGACGGTTTGTACATTGCCGATGTACTTCATCAGATATACAGATACCGAGTTTTTTGATTCTTTGAGTGCTTGGCGCAAAGTCAATGATTGACCGCTAAATTTATTGTCCGAATTGCTAGGACACCATGTAGAAGCTAAATGAAAGTTAGGATCATTGGCTTGGATGCATTGCTTGACATCTTGTACTTTGTAACAGGGAGACATGGCATTCTCGATGATTGCAGTTGCGTAGATAAAAGGCTTAAAGGTAGAGCCCACTTGACGGTTAGAGTTAACGTGGTCATACTGAAAATACTTATGATTGATTCCACCCACCCAAGAGAGTATATGACCAGTTTTGGGATCTATAGCTACCGACCCGAACTGCATGTGCTGCAAGTGATACTTGATAGAATCTAGCGGAGTCATATCGATGACCTTTTCCCCTAAATCATTATAAGCAAATACACGCATTTTGGCAACAGTATTGAACGAAGCAGAGACAGCTTTTTGCATTTTATTCCAGTCTTTCTGTAGCTTAGGCCAATATTCGCTTTGCATCAATTGTGCATAAAAATCATATTGTGCCTGTGTGACACTACTAGACTTTAATAGTTTTTTTAGATGTCCTTTATTCTCTTTTTCTTCAAACAACCGGAATATATCTGCATCATCTAGGGTATATCCATCAAAGTTAGCAGATACTTCGTTATATATCTGTGTCAAAAACCTACTTCTAATCTGGCGATACCTATCCGAATCCTTCATCATCTGGATGAGTTGTCCCTCTCTAGTCTTAATCATTTTTGCATCAGCTCTATAGGTAATGAAGTTTTTGCCTTTCCATCGCTCAAAATATCGAGTCTGGAGTTGGCTCATGTGTTCGTGCATAGCAGCTTCAGCATTTCGTTGGATTCTGGTGTCTATGGTTGTATAAATTTTTAGTCCATCTACGTATAGATTATAATCTGACCCATCAGGCTTCTTGTATGCGTCCTCGCTAAGCAGCTTTTTGACCCATTTGACTAATTCTGCTCTGAAATAAGGTGCAATACCATCATAATGAACTTCACGTTTAAAGTTGATTCTTATCGGTTTAACGCGTTTATTGAGGTATTCTTCTTCAGAGAGGAAGTCGTTTTTTACCATTTGTTTGAGCACCACAGCCCTACGACTAGATGCGTTCTCAGGATTAATAACGGGGTTATATAGTCGAGGATTTTTGAGCATTGCGATTAGTACAGCCGCTTCCTCCACACCCAAATCTTTTTGGTCTTTGCCAAAATACGTTTTGGCAGCTGCGCCCAATCCTACAGCATCATATAGAAAGTCACTTTTGTTGAGGTACATCGCTAGGATTTCCTCCTTGGTATATCTTTTTTCAAACTCTATGGCGATGACCCATTCCTTGAGTTTCTGCCACACACGGCGTACGAATGACTTTGAGCGATTGGTAAAAAATTGCTTAGCCAACTGTTGTGTAATCGTACTCGCACCACCCTTGCTACCCATATAAAAGATAGCTCTCCCTGTGCCTCTCATATCTATACCCGAATGGCTAAAAAATCGCTCATCTTCAGTAGCGACAAGCGCTTGTACGACTTTAGGGTTGATGTCTTCGAAATCCAGCCACTCGCGGTTAAACTTAAAGATCTTGCCAAACACCTCATCGTCAGTTGAGATAAACTGTGAAGCAATTTCATACCTTGGGTTTTCGAGTTCTTCAGTATCAGGGAGTAATGATGCAGAGATATAAAAAAACAACAAACCTAGCACTAATACTAGTCCTAGTATGGATAGCAACACTAACTTAAAAAATTTATTTCCGAAAATACCCTTTGTTTCTTGCATTAATATTTATACTTATATGGACGCTTGTCCTAATATCTAGTGCAAAGATATTACTTTTTATCGTAATCTTTAATATTATGTGAACTAGAGTGTGTAAATGCCTATTAATAAAACAGGCCCAAGGCAAAATTTGTAAAGTGTATGTCATGCTAGTTCTTTCATAAATATGCTAGAAACCGAAAGACATATTCTGCTAAAATAAAATGATAAATTTAATCCTTGATTATAAATTAAAAAAATCTTACTTATTGGACTAATTGATTGAATTATTGGTATAACAAATATTTTACATTGACAACCAAAAATTTATTATTCCTAAGCTTAAGGGGCTTTTAGTTATTTTTTTTCCTAACGTATCCATTTTATACATAAATACTACACCATTTTATTCTGTTTTTGCATCTTGTGATAGACATATAGTTTAAGATCAAAGGCTTAGATTAATATTGGTAATGAAAGAAAGATTGATGAATATAATATCGAAAATACTTGCTATAATATCCATAAAAACAAGCTTATGGATCGTGCTTTTGGCCACTCTAGGAATGATAGGCTGTGGCAACAACTCGCAGTTTAGCGTTAAGCCTATCGCTATGGGAAGGATTAATGATGTAGTCATACTGGCTGACAAAGAGACTACAGATAGCCCACTTGGTGATACGATCATCAGTTATTTTGAGTCTGCCTATCCAGTATTGCCAGCTCAGGAACCTATATTTAATGTCAGACTTATGACTCCTGCCGACCTGGTCGCCAAGCCACTCAAAAGAGAGTTACGCACTTATGTAATCATCGCAGACCTCAAAGATACAGCTTCTGCTACGACCAAAATGCTGCAGCAGGACCTCGGTAAAGATAAGTGGCAAAGAGCACTTACCGATACAGCTTTTCACACCTCGGTAGGTATGAATAAGTGGGCACAAGGACAGCTAATCATCTACCTTTTTGGCAATGGAGACGAGGAACTTTCAAAGGTGATTGCAGCTAATTTTAGCACAGTAGCACGACGTATCAATATGCACGACCAATCCAATCTTTTTGCTACCGTATATGGCATTCGTCAGGAAGACAAAGGACTTCAAAAAACGATAGCAGACAATTTTGGTATAGATATCAAACTACCACAGACATTCAATAAAGCACTAGAAAAAGATAATTTCTTATGGTTGCGTATGGACTATGATGGTGCAAACCAAAGTATTGTTATCCAAAAATTTCCCTACAAAGACAAATCGCAGTTTGATGTAAGCGAGATCATAAACTTGCGTAATACTTATGGAAAAGCATACATAAAGACTGGTTCCTCTGATGCCTACATGACAACCAACGTCATAGACCTACCCACACTAGAATATACTTATACCAACAATGGACTCTACACCAAAGAAGTGAGAGGTATATGGGAAACAGAAAACGATTTTATGGGAGGTCCTTTCGTCAGCTACTTGATGCTAGACGAGGCTAAGAATGAGGTCATATTTATAGATGTGTTTGTATTTGCACCAGGCAAACAAAAGCGAGACTTCATGCAGCAGCTAGACATCATCGTCAAAACCGTCAAGGGACGTAAGTAGGATAAACTACTGTTTTATGACCACTTATGTAAGATAATCGACTAGATACAATTATTATTAGTATTTTTATATAAAATAAGAGTTTAAAAATTTGGATATTAAAAATAAAGTCTTATATTTGTGAATCCAATTATGGTAAATCAAAATATTAACTAGTATGAATCACCGCAACACCGCAACACCGCAACACCGCAACACCGCAACACCGCTAAGAGCTTATTTAATTCTTTTAAGTATTTAAGTGTATTTGCTATGTTTCTAGGACTATTTACACTCACATCATGTGAAAAAAGCTTATCACTTCCTACTTCGTACGACAATGCCCAAGCCCAAACAAGAACAGTAGAGCAAGTGAGATTTACTAATCTACAGGTAGATGGTTGTTGTATGAAAATATTAGTAAGAACCAATATTAATGTTACAGCCAATATACCTATACATACTATCTATATCAAAAACGCTCAAGGCCACCAAATAGCAGAGG
>Ga0105045_10000625_pt1 | contig 26549 bp, 17 predicted proteins | sample MAT02_FD_78089 | JGI IMG/M metagenome (GOLD analysis project Ga0105045, IMG submission 78089) | Freshwater microbial communities from Lake Fryxell liftoff mats and glacier meltwater in Antarctica - MAT-02 (megahit assembly) | ecosystem: Environmental > Aquatic > Freshwater > Ice > Liftoff... | reverse complement strand
GGTATTATCTTGAACATCGCCTAATTTATCCAAGTAGGTATCTAACAGATTTACCTGAAAATCGGCCTGCATCCTTCTAGCCAAATATAACCTATCAAATTTAACTTGATTTAGGTTTTTAATTTCTAAAATTCGATGGCAAAAACTTAAAAATTTGTCGTCACTTTGTTCAAATCTAGCCAAGTTGTGATTTGGATTTAACCAACTTAAAAAATTGTTCAAATTAAAATTTAGATTATTATTTTCTAAATTTTCCAATAAATGTAATAGCCAAACTAAATAAGTAGCAATATTTACACCACTATTCCAAAAGCGGCAACTTTCCGATTTGTAGCCTAACTTAAAAGAGTTTCTAGCTATTTGATCTGTTTTAAAGTTAGCTAATTCAATGTAAATTTTGGTGCTATCAGCTTCTATTTTGGTTGCTTTACTGCCAGATATACCAGGTATCCAAACCAATTGATCGTGATCTTTGATAACTCTAATTTCTTTATTTAAAGTAGTTTTTTCAAGTTTTCCTAACCCTTCAAACACATCATTTTGATCGCTATTTTGAACGACTTCCCAATCCCAACTAAATTTATTATCAGATTCCACAAAAAAATGACTAGGTTGACCAACGTCGTACAGTAGATAATTTGATAAATCAGCAATTCCATCAGTTAGGTTTTTGTCGGTAAAAAATAAACGTTGTTGTAAAACAATATCTAAATTAAAACTTTTTTCCAGGTTTAATTCAAACAAAGAAAATAAATTAGTATAACCAGTAGCATCTTTAAAATTGGCTTGCGGCTGTTTATTATTACTTATTTTTAGAGCTTTTTGTTGAAATTCTTGCCAAAAAATATCTGGATTTAAAAGTCTTTTAGCTTTATTTTTTAAACTAGCTCTGCCATCTAAAATCAAATCTAACTCTAAAGCCAAGGCCAGGTGACAACCTAAAAATCCTATTTTATCGGGTAAATATTTGATATCAAATACAGTTTGGGCTGGAAAATATTCGGGTAAAACCTCACAAATACTCATACCCAGAATTTGACTGTGAAAACTTTGGGGAATTTCGGTTGTTAAATCCCACAAGCCGCTACTATACTGCGTTTCTAACATTAATTCACTTTTGCCACAACACATTCCCTGGGACTTTTCACCACGCATTTGCCGCTCGCTAATAGTTAGATAAGGTAATTTTGCGCCAATGATAGCAGTTGGAACTAACATACCTTCCACAACGTTTGGAGCAGCAGAAACTATTTGAATAGAGCCGCTATGACCTAAATTTACATCAAAAATTTTTAACTTATCGGCGTTTGGATGAACTTTAACATTTTCAATTTTACCAATTAAAATTTTGCCATTAAACCAATCTGTAATTTCTTTATATTCTTCAACCTCGCCAGATTTAGTTGATATAATATGACTTAGTTCCAAGTTCGAAATATCTTTTAAATCTATATATTCTTCCAGCCAGCTTTTTAGATACAGCATAATAAAGGTAATTAATTTTTAGGCTAACTGTTATTAATTAACGTTAGTTCTTTTGATGATAATGTCTTTTACAATTTCACTAAATTCTTCAAATTCCAAGATTTCTTTGTCCATAAGTTCGGCAGCTATTTTATCCAAATAAGATTTATATTTGGTGATTAATTTTTTAGTTTCCTCTACACAAAATTTTAAGATTCCTTCAATTTCTAAATCAATTTGTTTAGCCACCTCTTCACTGTATTGTTGTTTTTCAGCCATATCACGACCCAAAAAAGTCATACCTTTATCCTCGTCAAAAGAAACTGGGCCCATGTTACTCATACCATATTTTTTAACCATATTTCTAGCAATTTCTGTAGCCCTAGCTAAATCGTTGCTGGCTCCAGTTGAGATATCACCAAAAATTACTTGCTCGGTGCAATAGCCGCCAAACAACACTTTAATTTCATCTAAAAATTCTGATTTAGTTCTTGTCATGGCGTCATTATCGTCATCTACGTGGAAAGTGTAGCCACCAGCTCGACCTCTTGGAATAATTGTAATTTTTTGAACTTTCTGAGCATTTGGTAAAACTGTGGAAATTAGAGCGTGTCCAGCTTCGTGGTAGGCTGTTAATTTCTTTTGTTTTTCAGTAACAATTTTAGATTTCAAAGAAGGTCCAAGAGAGACTTTTTCAATAGCTTCACGCAAAATATTGTCATCAATTTCTTTTTTCTTTTCACGCACGGCCAAAATTGCAGCCTCATTTAAAACATTAGCAAGGTCGGCACCAGAAAAACCAGGCGTTCTTTTGGCAATAATATCTAAATTAATATCTTTACTTAGCTTTTTATTTTTAGCGTGAACTTCTAGAATTTCTTGTCTTTCTTTTCTATCAGGCAAAGTCATTGTAACTTGTCTATCAAACCTACCTGGTCGAAGTAGAGCAGGATCTAGAACATCTGGTCTGTTTGTAGCCCCAATTACGATTATAGAAGTTGTAGGTTCAAAGCCATCCATTTCTACCAAAATTTGATTTAAAGTCTGCTCCCTTTCATCATTTCCACCACCCATTCCAGTACCACGTTGTCTGCCAACCGCGTCAATTTCATCTATAAATACCACACATGGAGCTTTCTTTTTAGCTTTTTTAAACAAATCACGAACTCTTCCAGCTCCAACACCCACAAACATTTCTACAAATTCAGATCCAGAAACATAGAAAAATGGAGTTTTAGCTTCTCCAGCAACTGCTTTGGCTAGCAAGGTTTTTCCATTTCCAGGCGAACCTACAAGCAATACTCCTTTGGGAATTTTAGCACCCATTTTAACATAATCTTCAGGTCGTTTCAAAAAATCTACAACTTCAAGTAATTCTTGCTTAGCTTCCTCGTTTCCAGCGACGTCTTTGAAGGTTGTTTTATCTTTATCATCAAGTTCATCAAACACTCTAGCCCGGGAATTTCCAAAAGAAATGGCTCTGTTATTAGTATCAGAAATCCGACGAATAAAGAAAATAGCTGAACCAAGTAGTAGTAAGGTAAAGACAATATACCAAACATTGCCATTTTCAAGCAATTTTACATACCAGCTTTTTGGCTGTTCTATATATTCTATTTCACCTTTACCAGTTCCAATTTTTAGCTTATTCTCGTCATTGCCGCCTATGGCTGTATTTATATTTTGCACAACTGTACTACTTTTTTCTATAGAAATATTAGGAAATTCTTTGACCTCCACTTCTTTTCTATCAGCCTTAGCAGGATCTTTGTAAACCGAAACTATTAGCTTTAATTGATCTGGCGAAACTTCAATTTTACTAACTTTATTTTCACGTATCAAGCTAATAAAATCAGCATATTGTTGAGGGTCTGGCTGTTGTGAATTTTGAATTCGTTGAGCTAAAACCAACACAAGCGAAATGATTAGAAATGAAAAAACGACCGTAATTAAATTTAGAATAATTTTACGATTATTGTTTTTATTTGGATCAGGAGTCTTGGTTTGACTATCTACCACAGGGTTAGCTTTTTTTGTAGTATTTTTTTTAGGGTTGTCGTCGTTTAAGGCCATAATTATTTTAAGATTCAATACTTAAATTAGCCCCAACCAGCTCCTTTTGTCAAATAAATTTGATTTGTGAGGCTACCCATTGATAAGATTTTTCACGAAGTAATCTGTCAAAAGCAATATCAGCAGCTTTATCGCCCACCACATCTTCGTTTCTTAGATTATATTTAGCAGGGTTTTTTTGCATGTCTGCTTGAATTTCAGCCATTTCCTCTGGCATAATTTTTGGCTCTACTTTAGCATAATAAACAGCCCTTAGGATTTCAACCAATTTAAACTCTTTATTAACATAATCAGTTACTTTTTCTAAAACTTGGTTATCGTTTTTTAATTTAGCTTCACTACCTGGTAAGCCAGCTTGGTTAAAGCTTTCCATCAAAGTAATTTTTCTCTCCAAACTTCTAGCCTGCAAGACACCCATAATTCTTTCTATTTCGCTATTTACTAATATTTTAGGTAAATCAAAATTTGGAACTTTGTTTACAATAACCTCGACCACATCGCGGCGTTTTTTTACAATCAAGAGCTCTTCAGTTTCGCGATCGTAAATATCTTTTAGTAGTTTATCTACGTTTTCTTTGGATTTTAATTGTTTTTTAGCATCTTCAGAATTTTTGATAACTTCATCCAAATCATCCGTTGCTGGTTCTTGAACCTCTTTAATTTTGACTACAAATTTGTATTTTTGAGAACGCTCACCTGGAGTATGATTGTGACCCGAGTGTTCCCCAATTTCTAGATCTAATTCAAATTTTTTGGTTTCACTGGCTTTGGCACCAATCAATTTTTCTTCAAATTCAGGCGGAAATAAATTTTGTCCCAAAATTAACTCGGCATCTTTATTTTCTTTTGGCTCACTTTTATCAGTGGCAAGCTGCTCTGTAATATCGGCGATAATTTTACTACCTTTTTTGGCTTTAGTTTCAACTGTTTTATATTTAGCAAAAGTTGTGATCAAATTTTTATATTCTTTGTCGCTAAAATCTTTAAAACTAAGGCGATTTTCCAAATCTTTTTGAACAGGTTTTTTAAGTTCTAGTTTATCAAAAATACTTAAATCAGCGTTGGCAAGTAGTGATAAATTAATTGTAAATTCAAAACCCTTGTCTGTCTCTTTGGTGCTTTCGGCGTCGGTAATTAATTCGGCTGAAGAGAAAACTACATCGCGTTTTTTATCCTCCAAATCTTTTTTAATCTCTGGTAAAAGTTCGGTATAAAATTTTTGTACAGTTTCTTCTAAAATTGTAGTTTGTAATTTTAGCTGGTCAACTTTGGCTAGGGCCAGATCTTTTGGGGCGTTACCTTTACGAAAACCTTTGACATCAACATTTTTGATAAATTGGTCTACGAGTCGTTCTTTAAAATCTTCATATTCTTTTTTTTCCGCTAGAATTTGAACAGTGTATTTTAATTCAGATGTGATATTGGCTTGAATTATTTTAGGCATATAGTTTTGTTATTAGACCTTTTTTAGAGCTATTTTGTCAAGAATATTACCTAAATGAACTTTCAAATTGTTATAGTTAATATAAATTTAGCCTAAAAATATACAAAACATACGATTCTATATTTCTACTAATATAACCAACTAGTTTGGACAGTTATATATTTTTCGCCGCAAATTAAGATTGACTACAGATTTTTTTAATTTTAATTTTAAAGTATGCCAGAATTACCAGAAGTAGAAAGTTTGCGACTTAGTTTGATTCCTAGAATTGTTGGAAGTACGATCCAAAAAGTTAGGGTTTTGATGCCCAAATTAGTTTCTAGTAAAGGTACAACCAGAACTGTTTCAAACACCAAAGTAGCAGAGTTTATAAATGGGCTTGAAGATACCAAAATTGTATCTATAAATAGACGAGCTAAAAATTTAATTTTTAATTTATCTAGTGGTGGTATTTTATTAGTCCATCTAAAAATGACTGGTCAACTAGCTTTTAAATCCAATAAAAATAGCCATGATAAAGCTGTAATTGGTGGTCACCCAATCCAGGAATCCGAGTTAGTTTTACCAAATAAACACAGCTATATAATAATGCAATTAGATAATGGCAGCTTGTATTACAACGATGTGCGGCAATTTGGTTATTTATTATATTTCAAAAGTTTGGAAGTTTTTGAAGCTGAAGGTCATTTTGAAAATTTAGGCCTAGAGCCGCTGGATCAGGAATTTATTTGGCAAGATTTTTATACCAAAATTAAAGCTAAAACTGGTAATATCAAAAAACTATTTTTAGATCAAACCGTGGTTGTGGGACTTGGTAATATTTATGCTGACGAGGTTCTATTTAGGGCAGGGGTTTTACCAACTAGAAACACCAATTCTTTAACCAAAGTTGAAATCAAAAAAATCTATGAAGCTATTTTAGTCATTTTACCAAAGGCTGTGAATATGGGGGGTTCTTCGGTAGCCAATTATATAATGGCCGATGGCAGCCGAGGTACCTACGCCCACGAGCATATGGTGTACGGCCGCGGTGGCAAAGAATGCCTAGTTTGTGGCACTATTTTACAAAAAACAGTCATAGCCAGTCGAACCACAATTTTTTGCCCTGAGTGTCAGAAATAAGCTATGTTCAATTTTACCAAACTCATGCAATTTATATAAATTATATGAATATACTCATGCAATTTAATATTTTTATATGAATAGTTATTATGGATTACTTCAAGATATCATTCAAAAAAACTTGTTTATCGGAAAAATTTTGGTAATTTATGGGCCAAGACAAGTCGGTAAAACTACACTTGTAAACAATATTTTAAAAGACTCCGATGAACCCTCCAAATTTTATTTTGGGGATGACCCAATTGTAAACCAACTTTTTACTAATAAAGGAATTGAACAGCTTAGGCCGCTGATTGAACCATATAAATTAATTGTTATAGATGAAGCTCAAACTATAGAGAATATTGGTAGAACTCTAAAACTGATTTATGATGCTTTTCCCCAAACTCAAGTAATTGCCACAGGCTCATCCAGTTTTGAATTAGCCAGTAGTATCAACGAACCTTTGACAGGTAGAAAACGAGAGTTTTTTTTATACCCTTTGTCTTTTAAAGAAATTTCTTTAGAATTAGATCCTGTAAAAAAATTGGCTACCCTAAATCGTATCTGTAAATATGGTCTTTATCCTAAGGTGTTTACTCAAAACCCAAATCAATACGAAGCCGAGATTAATGAAATCACTAAATCTTACCTTTTTAAGGATACTTTAAAATATCAAGAAATCCGCAAACCTCAACTTTTAGAAGACTTGCTTAGAGCTCTGGCTTTACAATTAGGGTCAGAAGTTTCTTTTCAAGAGTTGGCCTTGCTTTTAAAAACTGACCAAACTACAATTCAAAGATATATTCATCTGTTAGAACAATCTTTTATAATTTTCAAATTACCATCATTTAGTCGAAACTTACGAAATGAAATAAACAAAAGTCGCAAGATTTATTTTTATGATATTGGAATTAGAAATTCGCTTTTAGGTGATTTTAAAGATACTAATTTAAGGGTGGATAAAGGAGCAATTTGGGAGAATTTGATGATTCTTGAGAGGATGAAATATTTAGAGTATTCTGGTGTAAATTATCAACATTATTTTTGGCGCACTTATCAGCAAAATGAAATCGATTTAGTTGAAGATAAAAATGGTGAATTAAGTAGTTTTGAATTTAAATGGAATCAAAATAAGCAAATTAAACCACCTAAATTATTTGTAAATACTTACCCAAATACCAGTTTTGAAGTAATAAATAGTAATAATTTTGATAAATTTGTAGGTATTTAATCAGGTTTGAGCTAGCTTTTTACCATCAAGTACTGCTACTGTGAACAATTTTTGATAAATATAGTTTGATATAATCCATAATCGAAAATCACCCAATTTATGGGGTAGACATCCTCTTCGCCGACTAATTTCAAAAAATCGAGCAAATTATATGAATATACTGAGTTAATTTACAATTTTGTGGGTTTATTTTTGTTTTTCAACTCTAAGCATTCTTAAAAGATTCGTTGGTGCGTATATGGTATAAGTTACGCCGCTAATATCTACCCTGGCTTTATCATTATTGAAATTAGTTTCGACCCATTCTACAGCTTTTTGTGCATTTGCATTTTCATAAGGTAAAGATGCAGAATATTTTAAGAATGGTAAGACAGTAATAATGTCCTTGGACTCTTCCCCATTTAACATTGCAGTTACTTGTACAGAAACAACACTATTGACGTCGCCCTCGGTGTATGTTGTCACATTGTAGTCTATTCCAGCACTGGAATCGTTAGAGTACCAAAAAGAGTAGTCAGTACCTAATTTCTTTTCAGTCTTAAATCCACGCTTTTCAAAGTTTAAATATACATCTACAGGTGATAATCCAGGAATTTTATTGTCTATTTTAATTTTTTCTCCATCAAAATTCTCTTCTTGAGTTGTTTTTATTGTAGCGTCGACTTTTCTCTCGCTCAAATCTACTTTAAAACTAAATATTTTTTCAGTTTTTTTGTCGCCCTTTTTAGCAGTTACAGTTATTGTGTTATTACCTTCGGGGTAAGTTTTTTCAAAAGAATATTCTGTATTAAAACCTTTTTTAGTTGCAGACTCGCCGTTTATAGTAATCTCATCTACAGTTACAGGTTCTGTTTTTATTTTTAAAGATAGTCTATCATCTTTTTTTATTTCATTTTCAGAAATTCCAGTTATATTTAAAACAATATCTTTACTATTTTCGTTAACCGAAGAAGAGGTGGAAATTCCAAACATTACAATAATCCAAACAACTAAAACAGCAATTTTTTGCCACATTGGAATTTTTAATTTTGGCCAAACTAGAATTGGAATAAAAATTGGAAAAAATATAATACAAAGTACAATTTGCCACCCTAACGACCATTTATAAAACCAATAAACATTATTCGCTGCTATTTCTGACATAAAAAATTACATAAAGATATAAGGGGGCATTGTCAATTCGTTTTACAAATTTTGGAGTTTTTAATGTATAATGGGTTTATTGCTTAATAATTTCAAAATCATAAAGTTTAGCTTTTTAAGGCTTGCCCAACCTTTGACAAAATCCCAACCAAAATAGCACTCTAAAATAAATTTATGCCGGAAGAAAAATTGCTTGAAACGACAGTGGAACAAAAACCAAAACCTAATTCTAAAATTATTTTAATTATTTCGGCAATTCTTTTATTTGGAATTGTTATAACTTCTTCGGTTATTTTTACGATGGGCTATTTTAAAAACACTAAATTTATAAAAACTGCTGAAATTACCTCTAGTTCGTCCAGCTCCCAAATTGCTGTGCAATCCTCCAGTTCTAGCAGTAGCCAAAAGCCAATTTTGCCAAGCCAAGTAACTATAAAAACTTTAACAATGGGTGATGTGTTTTGGGGTAGGTATATCAACGATTGGGCTGAAAAATCTGTACTAAAAGAAGCTTACCCGTTTTCTGGTTTGGCAAGTTTTGAAAAAGAAAAATACGATGCCTGGATTGCCGATATGGAATGCCCAGTAACCGAGGCGGTTGTAGATTCTAGAACCCAAGAAAGAACCTTGTCTTTTAACTGCAATTCCAAATACACCAAAGAAGCTAGCAAGTGGTTTGATATTATGACGCTGGCCAATAATCACACCGACAATATGGAAATATATTTGGGAAAACCGTTTGATGGATTCAATAAAACTAGAGCCAATTTGGAGGCGAACGGAATGCAATATTTTGGTCACCATAATGCAGCCACCAAAGATGATATTTGTGAAGTGGTTAGTATTTTTTCTAAACAAGAAAAAGTCTGGGTGCCAATTGCCGCCTGTGGTTTTAATAATATTTTTAAACTTCCAACCCCAGATCAAATTGCGGTAATTACTGAATACGCCAAGTACCTGCCAACTTTTGTGTATCCCCAGCAGGGAAAGGAATATAAGGTTGTAGCCGACGGTTTACAAAGGCAATATGCTCGTAAATATATCGACGCTGGGGCAGACGCTGTAATTGGTAATCACGTCCACGTGGTTCAAGACACCGATGTTTATAAAGGTAAATTAATTGTATATTCTTTAGGTAATTTTATTTTTGATCAACAACGTGGAAACACAACCCAAGCCATGGTTTTTGACTCCACAATTACTTTTACCAACGATGAAAATTTTCAAAAATTCACAGAAATTGGAGCTAATTGTAAAAAATTTAAAGACGATTGCCTGGCTAAGTTTAAAGCTATGAATTTAATCAAGCCAACTTTTAGTATCAAGTACGATGTCTTAGGTTCGGATAACAGTAATAAACTAGCCAAAAAAGCCAGCCCAGCAGTTTTAAATACAATTCTAAAACAATCCAAATGGGCTACAACCAAAGCTTTACTCGAAAAATAGTTTTTGGAATTACTTGAACTAGTTTGGGATACATTAATTATTGTGGAATGGGGAAGGAACTTTAAGATAGATTTTCTTTGACAATACATAGATATTACCCTTGATTGAGATATAATTTTTATCTTGTGACTAACATATCATCCGCCCCTGAAAAAACAACTACAAGCAACCAAAAAAATAAGAAATTGTTACAGGTTTCATCGGCAATTATCCTGCTGCTTATGGCTATAATTGGTGGCCTATTTTTATATAACTTTTTAAACCAAAAACCAGTTAAAGACGTTCTACTTCTAAAAGAAAATGGATTGGTTGAGTATAGAAATAATAATGAGCAAAGTTATAAAGGTATTGATGGTGATGAAATTACTGTAGCCAATGGAACCTCAATAAAAACTGGCAGCGACGGACAGGCTCACATATTGTTTAACAATAATTCAATCTTATCTATCAATAAAAATAGCGAAATTAAAATAAATTTTGAAACAGACCAAAAAAATATAAATATTGACCAGTTAGCAGGAAATACTTGGAGCAGAGTCAAGGCCTTGAGTGGTAACGAAAGTTTTACAATCAATACACCAACAGCCTTAGCCAGCGTGCGAGGGACAAAATTTGGAGTCAGTCTGGATCAAGATAATCCCCAAAATGTTTCTGGAGTTTATACAATTGAAAGCAAAGTTGGTGTAAAACCCAAAGGTGATGAGCAGGAAGAAATTTTAGTAACTCCCATGAGATACGCCGAGGTTATTGCCAATGGCACCCGGCCAAATATTCACACTGGGGAAATTTTAGAAGAACAATTTCAGGGTCGCTGGTTCAAACGCAACAGAGTAATAGATAAGTGGTATGATGAGCAAAAAAGCTTTGATAAAGAAACTCTCAAGCAGATTAAAAACTTGTCAGATTTACCACAGGCAGATAGTACAAAGGACGAGTCAACTAAAAAAATAAGCTGTCTAAATATTTTAGAACAAATCAATAGTGAAAGCCGTAACCCAAGTGATTTGGAAATTGTAAAACCCGAAAATAGATCTGTCTGGGGACTTGGCATACCTATACCATTTTTAGCAAATAGCTACAATTCCTGTACTGGCGGCGAAATTGAAGATCTTCAGTGGAGTATAGTAGATAGCCCTATTACTGCAAGTGGCAAAGAGGGAGAAATTAAAGACTTGCCTGTAGGAGATTACCGTTTAAAAATTACTGGAAAAGCTGGTAAACAAACCCTAAAAGATTTTGTATTTATAAAAGTAGTTGATGGCCCAAGTATTGCCCCAACCCCTGAAGTATCTGCGTCAAGTAAATCTTCTCAATCTTCCAAATCATCAAACTCTTCTGCGGTATCTATTAAACCAAATCAACCACCAACAGCAAGTATTCAAGGCCCTAAAACTGGAACTGCTACAGTTAGAACCAAGCCTTTAGCAACAACCGTTATTACTTATTGCGCCTATGACCTTAACGCATCTGGATTTGGAACGGATCCTGAAGATGGCACCTTGCCTGCTACAAGTTTGAGCTGGTCAATAGATGGAGTAGCTAAAAATACAGGCAGTACTCTTTTAGAAACTTTGACTATGACAAGCTGCAATGTTTCACAAAACTTTGTAATTACTTTGACTGCAAAAGATTCAAAAGGCCTTTCCAGCTCAACAAGCGTTACCATTACTATTAAATTTCAATAAATTTATGATTCAAAAATGGCGACTGAAAATAATTAATTTTACGATTTTTGCTTTGGCAATTTTAGGTTTGATTTTATTGGTTAGTATTCCAAGTTTTTTTGAAATCAACAATTTAGTTTTAGACACTCTTCAAAGAGGCTCGGATTATAAAGCTAGGTCAGAAATTGTAATTTTAGGAATTGATGATAAAAGTCTTCAAACTATTGGAGCTTGGCCCTGGGACAGAGATGTTTTTGCGACAGCCTTTGATAATTTAGAAAAATCTAAGGTCAGAGTAGTTGGGGTGGATGTGCTTTTTTTAGAAGCTAGAAGGGGCGATGATAAATTTAATCAAAGCCTTAGAGATGTTTCATTTCCTACTATTTTAGGTTCAAAACTAGAATCGGATAATCTACTTCAAAGTAAACTAACGGGGCCAAAAGTAAAATCAGGTTTGATAAATTTTAATACAGATAATGATGGTAAGATTCGCAGATTAGATTTAGTTAAGCAAGCCACTGAAGGTTGTCAGCAAAGCTTTTCTTTTCAGATATTTCAAGCTTATTTAGGGCTTAAAAATGAATCCAGTTGTGATTCTAAAGACATCCTGCTTCGCCGTGATAGTTACCAAAAAAACATGCAGATTGCATCAGTTGCTAAAGAGCCAAATACTGATGGAGGTTTTAAACAAATTAGTTTTGTAGATGTCTATCAAGGAAATATAAATCCAAATGAACTTGAGGGAAAAATTGTGTTAATTGGCTCCACAAGTCGTGATTTAAAAAACAATCTCAATGATAATTTTATCGACGTTTTTGGTCGCCAGACTCCTGGAGTTGCAATTCACGCAAATGCTTTAAATACGCTTTTAGAAAAACATTTTCAAACTGATTTTGATTACAAGGTTTTCTTGTCATTTTTAGCTATTTTTGCACTTTTTAGTTTTACTATTTATCAATTTTTAAAACAAAATAAATGGGAAATAGGTTATTTTGTTGTCAGTTTGGTGGCGAACAATTTAGTTGGGATTTTTATCTATGGGCTAGGCTGGAATTGGCTGTTTATCCAGACAAATATTGTAATTTTATTTACCTATATTTACTACGTCGCCTTCAAATATTTAATTCTACAAAAACAAAGCAGGTTTTTAGAAAATGCTTTTGGTCAGTACGTAAACCCGCAGCTTTTACAGCAGCTGATAGCCAATCCTGAACAATTAAAATTGGGCGGTCAAAGGAAAGAATTGACTGTTATGTTTAGTGATATACGAGGCTTTACAACCTTTAGTGAACAACTATCTCCAGAAGAATTAATTAGCTTGATAAATGATTACTTAGATCTTATGACCAAGATAATTTTAAATAATAATGGAACAATTGATAAATTTATTGGTGACGCTATTATGGCATTTTGGAATGCACCGCTGGATCAAGATAGGCATAGAGAATTGGCTCTAAAAACCAGTATTGAAATGCAGTTAGCGCTAGATAAATTTAATTTAGAAAAAAGCTTGGACATCCATATCGGGATTGGAATAAATACTGGCGATATGATTGTTGGAAATGTGGGAAGTACTAAAAGATTTGATTATACTTTATTGGGTGACAATGTAAATCTGGGGTCAAGGCTTGAAGGGCTGAGTAAAAAATATGGCGTGACAACCGTAGTGGCCGAGTCTGTTACTCAAAATTTAGACAGCCAAGAATTTCTATTTAGGCAGCTTGATGAAGCTAAAGTAAAAGGAAAAGATAAAGCTATCAAGATGTACGAACCACTTTCAAAAAATGCTGAAAATCAGAACTTGATTAATACTTTTACCCAAGCATTTGATTTATACCAAAAAGGTGATTTTATAAAGGCTAAAAAAATATTTGCAGAATTGAAAAACGATCCAGTGAGCAAAAAATACTTACTGCGAATAGAGAATTTAACTACTGAACAAAAATCGGTTTGGAACGGAATTTGGACTTGGGACGAAAAGTAAGGCCATGGCTTTCAATAACTTTTACAAGATAACCTTGAGCTAATGAATATGGTACCAATAATTTACTAAATTTCTAGAATCTCCTAAAACAGCTCAGGCCTTTGTCATACAAAAAATTCGAGTTATCAAAGCTTGGATATCAAATTGCAACTATTTGCCTAAACCAAAAATCTGAAACATACTCTATTAAAGTAATTTTTATGACCTCCAAAAATAATAACTCAGATCAAACTAATTTAAACTCTAAAACAGATATAAACTATAAAGATATCCTAGATGAGTACAACCAGCCTGGTAATGATGTTGGAATAAATAAGGTTACTGACCAAGAACCGCCAGCATATAATTTTACCTCTGAAGCTGAAACTCAAGACTTGGTAAACCCCGAGATTAAAGTCTATAATTTGAACCCCAAAGTTGAAGAATTAAACCCAAATGGTAACAATTCAAGTAGCCCAACATTAGAAAATCAAATCGCACCAGAATTTACACAGCTAGACCCAAAACCAATTGCCGTAGTAAATAACCCAAGTCAATCCAAAAAACTATCATTATCTTTAAGCTGGTTTATTTTAGCGATTATTATTGTCATAGCCAGTTTTAGTTTAGCTGGAGTAAGTTATTACAATTATAACCAAAATCAGTTACCGCAGTCAAATCTAAATATTGTCACCTCACAAAAAATTGCAACAAAACCTGATACCGCAAAAAACACTTTTTATATAACTTTAAATGGAACTAACGCTGTAGAATTAAACACCCAAATCGATGCACTAGCCGCCCAATTTATAACTTATTTAAAAGAGCAGGGTGCTAATGATAAAGATATTATAACCTCCAAAAATACCTACCCACATCTCATTTATGGTTTGAATAATTCTGTAGAACCACAACCAGTTTCAACATCTTCTACCAGTGTTAGAGCGATTGCACCTAACTCAGAAAATATACTAGAACCGTTACCTGCTATTGACATTGGCTTACCTGGACTACCAAATCCAGAACCTAATGAAAAGCTAATTTCAGTACAGCTAATACTAGATATAACCTTAAATAACTTCCAATTAAAATCGGATATATTGGATAACGTTACCAATAAAGCTATAAATATTGGAATTACCAGTTTTTCAGGTTTCAGGTTTTCTTTAAGTAATAGCAAAGATTTATGTGCAGATCTAAAAAATACTACAATAGAAAAGGCTATCAAAGAAGGTAAAAATAGAGTAAAGGTAGCTGGCGGAAAGACAATTTTATCCAAAGAAATAAGAGATGTTAGCTACTCAGACTCCTGCCAAAACGATGTGTATTTACCATATTACACCGATGCAGTTTCTTCAAAATCAAGTCCAGATTCGGCCGTTTCAAGTCAAATAGCTCCAGATAATCTGGGTTCAAGAAATAATCAAGATTTAGAGGCAACTGTAGAAGTTACTTTCAAATATAGATAGTTAGTAATAAATTACAAATTTTATTCTAAGGCGAATTTCTAATCTTGTATGTGTTGAGTAAGATCCCAAATAATAGCATCGTCCATAGCGGTCGAGCCTACTTCTGAAGTTGGCATAATTAGCAATTTTCTTTCATTTTTAGCACCCACAGAATTTGTTTCAAGTCCTGATATATCTGCTAAAAGCTGGTGTACAATCATTCTTTCGTAGCCGCTTAAATTTATTAAAACTACAGTTTGGCCTTCTTTTAAAACTTGAATTTTGGCTAAATCTGGAATATGTATTTTTAAAGCTAATTCGCGTTTACTTTTAAAACCGTCTACATCAAATAAAAAGTGAGTTCTATCCTGGGGAAAATTTTTGTGTACCACAATTCGTACCAAATACTGCAAAGCTCTAAGCACCTCAGATTTTTCGCCAACTAAATCCTGACTTCCATTTTTAATAACAATCCGCCATTGATCCGACTCTTTTTGAAAATCTAATTCAGCACCTGGACTAATTGCCTCAACTACTGGCAAAAGTAAATCTGAAATTGTTTTGGAAACCAAATTGTCCATATTGTTTTAACCTCTAAATTAGACTATCCAGTACTTTACTTAGTTTGTTGTCAAATTTTACACACCAGTAGTCGCTCTAGTTTATCGGGATCTGTATAAATAATTTGTGTTTTAAAAACTATTTTAGCTAATTTTGAGGCGGTTCTAATATTTCGCGGGTCTAGTTCAAAAAAAGCAATTTGGGGTGGGTTCAATTTAATTTCTTCTATAACTTGTTTAAATAATTGCAAACCATCCTGGCCACTAAAAATGGCGTTATCAGGTTCAAACACGATTTTATTCTTAATTTTTTCGGGATAATCAATCATCGGAACATAGGGTAAATTGGCTATTAAAAGCCAACTCTGGGGCAGTTTCGTCTTTATATCAAAGTTTTGAAATAAGTCTGATTTTACTATTTGGTAATTTTTAATATGAAGTTTTTCCTGATTTTTTTTACTCAAGTCAATGGCTAATGAGTTAATATCTAAACCTAAAATTGTATCAAAATAAGCTGCCAGCGATAAGCCAATAATGCCTGAGCCAACCCCAATTTCTAGGACAAAATCTGTGTCACTTAAAGTCTTAATTATTTCAGAGTTAAAAATACTAATTTCTAATTTTTTAGCTTTTATAATTTCAGCAGTCCACCACTCTGTTTCCCATCTGGGTAAAAATACACCTTCGTTTACCAAAAACTTTTGTCCACAAAAATCCACCTCACCTAAAATATAATCTACAGGATAGCCAGATGCAATTTTATCTAAATAATTTTGTAATAATAATTGTTGCTGTGGGCTCAACAGATCTTTATTAAAGTAAATTTTATCCTCAGTTTTTAAAATATTATTGATCAATAGGTTTTGAACTTGGCTCATATTTTTAAGATAAATAAAAACTTTCAAATTGACAACAAACCTTATACTTTTTATCAAAATTAGATATTTAATTATTTTATGTGCGGAATTGTTGGTTTTTATGGCAAAAAAGATTCTATTTTAGACACACTCCTAGGTGGATTAAAACGTTTAGAATATCGAGGTTATGATTCTTCAGGGGTGGCTATTATTACTTCTGATAACAATATTTTTACTAAAAAAGCCATTGGCAGAATTACTAATTTAGAAAGTGTAATTCAATCCGATAGTTTGCCCGAGTTTGATAGCGTTGGAATTGCTCATACTCGCTGGGCTACCCACGGCGTACCAAGTACTCAAAATGCTCACCCTCATAGAAGTAGTAACAACAAAATCTGGGTAGTTCATAACGGAATTATAGAAAATTACAAAGAAATCAAAGATAAATTGGAGTCGCAGGGGCACATCTTTGAAAGTCAAACTGACACTGAAGTGGTGGCCAAATTAATAGGTAGCCTCTACCAAGATGATCTAAAAAAAGCTGTGTTACTGGCTTTAAATCATTTAGAAGGAGCCTATGCCCTAGCTATTATTTCCAGCGATGAGCCTGGCAGGTTAATTGGCGCTAAAAAAGGCAGCCCCTTAGTTCTAGGTGTTGCCACAGATGAATTTATTTTAGCCTCGGATGTGTCCGCAATTATTAGTAAAACCCGTGATGTAATTTATTTAGAAGATAATGAATTAATAGATATTAATCAGGGCAAATATGAAATTATAAATTCAGAAAACCAAATTTTATCTAAAGACATGGAAAAAATTGACTGGGATGAAGAAGCAGCCAGTAAAGAAGGTTTTGACAGTTTTTTAGCTAAAGAAATTACCGAGCAGGCTACTGGTATTATAGATTCTTTTCGCGGTAGATTAGTTCAAAAAGAGGCTAATATTCGTTTTGGTGGCCTTATAGACGTTATGGATAAACTGCGTGAAATAGATAAAGTCATTATTGTTGGAATTGGTTCATCCTATTTTGCTGCTGAATTGGGGGCTTTGTATTTTGAAAAATTAGCTGGAATTAGTACTAAAGCTGAAATGAGTACTGAGTTTCGCTACAAAGATAACGTAATAGACAACAAAACTTGGGTAATTGCTCTATCGCAATCTGGAGAAACAGCCGACACAATTGGGGCGATCAATGAAGCCAAACAAAAAGGAGCTTTGGTAACGGGAATTGTAAATGTAGTTGGTTCCACAATTTCACGAATTACAGATAGCGGCGTCTACAATCACATCGGGCCCGAAATGTCGGTGGCTTCAACAAAAGCAATTTCCTCGCAGTATTTGATACTTTTGATGCATGCAATTTTACTTGGTAGAATTAGAGATTTAGGTTTTAGTACAGCCCTCGAATTAATTCAAGATATTTTAAAATTGCCACAGTATTTTAAAGAATCGCTCCAAATTTGGCCACAAATTGCTGAAATTGCCAAACAATATCAAACCGCCACCAGTTTTATTTATTTAGGTCGTAGATTCAATTTTCCAGTTGCCAAAGAAGGTGCCATTAAACTAAAAGAGCTTAGCTACATTCACGCCGAAGCCTTTAGCGGTGGCGAATTAAAACATGGCCCGATTGCGATGATAGACGAAAATTTACCAACTTTGGCTATTTGTACCGCCGATACTTTGTACGCCAAGCAAGTTAGTAGCATTACCGAAATTAAAGCCAGAAAAGGCCCGATAATTGCAATCGTAAACAGCCTTGATACTCAACTACAAGATATTGTAGCTCATCAAATTGTAGTCCCAAAAGCTGAAACAGAAGAAATTCAAGCTATGATAAATAATATTACCCTGCAAATCTTTGCCTACGAAATTGCCAAAGTAAAAGGGCTAGATCTAGATAAACCCCGTAATTTAGCCAAAAGTGTCACGGTAGAGTAGGAAATATTGACACTTTAAGGATAATTTAAACTTTGCCGTTGTCAGACTTGTTTTTTTGTGATAAACTAATTTTATTATGGAAAATCAAAATTTGTTATTAGCCCAAAAAGTGAGCCGAAGTGAAGCCACCGTAGAATTAGCCGATTATTGGCAAAAACGCTATGAATTAATTCTTTTAAACAATCTTTTTGTTTTGAGTGAAAAAACCGCCCAGCAGATTTTCAATGGTCAAGTTATAGACAGGCCTTCGACCCCATTTGGGGATTTGGTGGTTTTAAGTCACCTAGACGCTAACCAGGTTTTAGACGATATTAGATTGCAATCCACCATAGAAACTGCAGTTAGGTTTTTGGATGCTGTTTTAGATATTTTAAATTTTAATGAAGAGTCTAAATTTATCGTAAATCAATACCGCAAAATTGGTCTGGGTTTTTTTGATATTACAGAGTTTTTGGAAAATAATGTACAAGGTTCACAATTGGACATTATAGATCACCTGGGTAATTTAATTAGTAATAGCAGCTACAGAGCCAGTGAAACTTTGGCTGAAGAGAAAAAAGCTTGTATCAATTGGATATCTATTTCTAGGCATTTACGTCCAAAATCATTTGAATTATGGCTAAAAGAAAACCAGGATCAAAAAATTAACGGCTTAGCCCTTAATGAATCCTACGATACTGACACCATTTTAGAAACAGATTATCACATTATACCTAGACGAAATAGCAATCTGCTTTTGTTGCCACCAGATTTAGAATGGCAGATTTGGTCCGATAGAGACGAGTCTAGTCCAAAAACTGTAGTCACGCCATTTATCCCAACTCCACCAGTTATCAATTTAGAACAACCAATGGCAGATGAGCAAGTTGTAGAGCAAATTCAATCCGAACCAGCTTTACCACAAAATGATACTTTAGAAAATTTTGAATTATCTGATACAAACACCCAAGAAGATTTAGACAAGTCGTCGCAGCCATTTTTGGATTCACTTTCAAATCAAGTAGTACCTTTGGAACTACATCCTGATACCAATAATAATGAAGAAATAATCAATCTAAATCAACCCGAAAGTGACATTGATATGAGTATTTTTGAAACCCTGCCGGATCAAGAATTACAAGGCAAAACTTTGTTAAGCTCGGATAAACATCCACAATTAGAACAGCATCAAGCGGAGTTGTTAGAACATACCGAGCCAGAAATGCTAGAAACTGACAACCTAGAAAGTTTAGAACAAGACATAAAGACTAATGTGGTAGACACAGTAAATGATCAAAAATATCAAGCCATTCCAGTATGGAGTGATGAGCAAGTTGTTGATCCCAATTCTGAAACTGATTTATTAGAACATATCGAGCCTGAATTATTAGAAATACATCAACCAGAATTTTTACAAACCGAGATTAACCCTGTATCAGAATTGAATCAGGATAACACAATTTTAGAGCCAGATTTAGATCAAGATACAGAATTAGAATCTATGTTTGCAGTCGGAGAATTAGTAAAAATAGTTAAACCAAATGATGAATACTCTGGACAAATTTACCAAATTTTGGATTACCTAGAAGCTCAGGAAAACGAGGTTGATCGCTATCGTTTAATCGGCGGAGCTAAAGACATTACCAATATTTTGTGGGCTGAAACTGACTTAGAATTAATAGATTTGGATGTACTTTTGGATGAATTAAATTTGGTAGCTGACAACGAAAAAAGTTTAGAAAGTGATTTAGTAAACGATTTGGAGTCTAAAATAAAAGAAGCAAATCAAAAAATTGAAAGTTTAGAAATTAATATAGATAATCTACATTCCCAGCTCCAGAACTCAGCTACAACTCAAAGCTCAAACCAGCCTCACAACACAGATAAAATTATTTCAGATTACCTAACTTCCGACGATTTTGTGGAATTAATAGACCTAAAAGTAAATCAAAAAATCCAGGAGTTAAACCTAGTTCCAAAAACTAACTCAGTTACCAGTAACCAAAACAGAACTATTTCTACCCTAAAAATGATGCAAAAATATAGCCAAAAATAAGCTCATGTTTTTCAAACCTAAAAAAGGTAAAACACGCCTACCAAAGAAACTAAAACGACGACTATTTTCAGCCAGATCCAAAGTTGGTAAATTTGTGGCCAATTTTATAAATCCTATATTTGATATTTTGACTTGGATTATCCATTTGTTGTCTTAGTCAAACTCTACAATTTTAGTTCCTCAATTGCTTTGTCTTTACTAACAATCACAACTTTTTTAGTCGCAAGACCTTCTGTAATTAGATTATAAAGTGATTTTACATCTTCGGAATTTACATTTTCTAAACGATTTAGAAAACCCGCGTAATCTTCAAAAATACCATAATCCATCAACGAGTTTTGGCAAAAATATAGGTTGGCTGTTAAAGCATCACTGCCAATTTCCATTTTTTTAACCAAGACATTTTTTAATTCTTCTAGTTTTTTAGGTTTAAAGGTTTTTTCAAAATCGCAAAAAGTTTCAGTAACAATTTCTAGACATTTTTCTATATTACCAATTTCCGTGGCAAAATTAATATTTAACATCTGGCTAGATATTTCAAAACTGGAATTCATGGAATAAACAAGGCCAAGTTTATTTCTAAGTTTGTCATACAAAACTCCGTGATATTTTAAAAACAATTCCTCAAAAACAGCTAAAATAGGTCGGTTTTCAAAGTCAATTTTACAAGGTATAAACACACTAACTTCCCCGTGCTGGTGGGCTAATTCATCTACAATGGGTAAAAAACTAAACTCATTAAACTTTGTTCCGGGGTGGTAATTAATGTTATCTTTTAAACCAGGATTTATTTTTTCCAAAGTCTTATTTGCTACCAAAATTTCATTAATTCTAGATTCTATTTCAACAGCGTCAAAGCCACCGGCTAAATTGATAATTAAATGCGATTTGGTTAAATTTTCAACCATTAACTGATTAAAATCTTCCAGGGTAGTTTGTTCAACTAGTTTGGATTCACCTAGAACCTCGTGAGTTTCATACGAATTTTTTTGATAAATTTTATTCATGTTAGAAAAATGGAGTCTATAACTAGGTTCACCACGCCTTTCAGAGATTTCACGCAAGACAATTTCCTTTTCCTGTTTTAAAATATTTGCATCAAAAGTAGGGTTAAAAGCCACCTCCATCATTAAATCCAACATTTTTACAGAGTCGTCTCTATGACCTTGGAAGGTTAAACCCATAGTTAGCGGTCCAGTGTAAGCATTTACAGCAATATTTTGGGCAAATTGGTAGTCTGTAAAACCCTGAAAATCCAAGTCTTTAGTTCGTGAAACAATGCAGTGTTCTAGCAGGTGTTTTTTACCTCGATCCAGGTCATTTTCAAACCAAGAACCACCACTTGTGTAGATAAATTCTAAAACAGTTTGCTTTCTAGGTAAGGGGTTTAAAATGAGGTGAATAAATTCCCCGATTTTCTTATAAATCATAGCTTTATAGGTTAAAATGATTTCACAAATTTAAGCAAGTAAAATTAGTATTTAAATTTTTTTTCTTGACAAAATCCATTTCCTGGTTAAATTCAAGCTTACTATTACTTCTAATGGTAATTTCTTTTTATTATGTCTACTGCAAAAAAAGCAAATCGCACCCAGCTTATAGAGAAGCTAGCAATGGTTTTAGGTGTTTCTAAAGCCCAAGCTGAAAAGACTCTAAACTCTGTCCTAGATACAGTTGTTGACTTGGTAGTCAGCGGTTACGACGTTAACCTAACTGGTTTTGGTTCATTTCATCAAGTTTCTAGAAAAGCTAGAGACGGAATAAATCCAAAAACTAGAGAGAAAATGAAAATTCCTGCATCTAAGAGCGTAGGCTTTAAGGTAGGTAAGACTTTCAAAGAAGCTGTTAAAGCATAGTTTAAAATCCAGTATTTTAGCTATTCCCGCTGTTATAGGCGGGATTTTTTTTGACAAAATTTGATTCTGTCTGTATGTTTTTAATTAATATTTTCCCAGTATTTTTATGTCATCATCTAAAAGTATCAAAGCCCTTAAACCAGCTGTAATCAGTAAGCACCAAATCCATACAAAAGACTCTGGTTCCGTAGAAGTTCAGGTAGCTATTTTGACTGAAGAAATCAAAAAATTAACTGAACATTTAAAAATTAACAAAAAAGATCATTCTTCCAGAAGAGGTTTATTACGAAAGGTTGGTAAGAGAAAAAAATTATTAAACTATTTATTAGGCGAAGATAGAAGTAGATACATTAGAACTTGCAAGAAAAATGGTATCCGTCTAAACATGATCTCAGCAATAGTTGTAAAAGAAGTTGTTGAAGATGATGTAGAAGTTTCAGAAACTACAGAAGTTTCTTAAGATATTCCTAAAATTGCTAAATTGTCCCGTTTATACGGGATTTTTTTTATTGCTTGCATAATTAGTTTTTATAGGTTATAATACATTTAACATAAACAAAAATAAACAAAAATAAATAATATGTCTGTACCTATAAAGCAATTTCTTAAAATCTTTTCATTTTTCACTTTAGCTGGTCTATTGTTAGTTGGTATCCCAACATTTGCCCAACCTGCTGCAAACGGCACAGTTTCTCTTCGCCCTGGTGCCACAGCCCAATTTACTGTTGAATATAGTAATGGCGGTGAAGGTACAAATACTTTAACCAATGGTTTATTGTATGTTTATTTAGGTAGAGAGTTACAATTAGATCCAAATTCTATAATAGATCAATTTCCAGCCGAGGGTACTGCTTTTAGAGTTTCCCCATCTGTAGTTAGAACTGACACCAATTGGAGTTCTGTAATTGTATACCAGCCAAGATCAGCCAATAATGCTGCTAGCCCAAGTGGTACCAACGTTGCAGCTAATCTAGATTTACCTGTTGGTGAAAGGGGAACTTTAAGATTCAGTGCAACTCTAAGAGCGGATGTATTAAGTCGCTTTGCTGTTGGCGATGTATTAGCTCCAGATGTTATTAATAGTAGGACTGAAGGTATTTATTCTCTTTTAGATCATAGTGGCCCAGGAAAACAGCCTGGACAAACAGGAATAACTATTTTAGCCCCATTAGCAGTTTCATCGTCTTCTAGCTCATCGGTAGCAGCTACTTGTACTAGATTAGCCACTCCAGGACAAACCACAGGCGGTGGATTTGGTGGAACAGCTGCGCAACCAAGATTTGGAACTATTACTTTTAACCCGAATCCAGGTTTAATTGGCTCAAGCTTAACCGTCAGCACACCTGGTTTAATAGATAATGGTTGTAATACAAGTTTAGAAGGAGCACCTTGCAGTACAGTTTTACAAGGTCCAAATGGCTTTAACGCAACTGCCACAGGTTCAGTATCGGGTGGAATCTGTAGAGTAGTTTTTTCAGCTTCACAAACCCCTAGAGCAGTGGGAGTCTACAGAGCAGTAACCACAATTCAAGGCCCAACTGGATCTTTACAAACTGCGCCAGCTAATATTCAGTTTAATGTACCACAAACAGCTACAGTGTTAGCTAGAACTGGTGGGTTAGAATTTGCAGCAATTGCAGCCAGTGTTGCAGCTACAGGTGGATTAGTAGCCTATTTTATCTCCAGAAAAAGAAAATTGCAAATTGGTTCCAAATAATTTAATTTTCAAAATTAGAGACAATTTTTCCCGTTCATACGGGATTTTTTGTTGCGTAAATACAAAAGCCACTATTTATTACTTCCATCCCATCTTTAATCCAGACATCCCCAACCCCTTGAAAGTGGCTTAAATAGAATCAAAAATGACCTTTTAGTTATTGTTTTTTTTCAATGGGAAAGGAATAAGTAGCAAAATACTTGGTTATTGATCAAGTCATTACAAATTTAGTTTTGGTTATAGGCGGTGGACTTGTGTCTTATATAAGCCGATTTTTAGCTAAATCAGATTTTTAATTAGACATAAATTAATTTTATTGTTATGTGATTAAGTAATTATTTTTTATGTTCAAAAAAGCACCAACTTTGTTTTTAATAATCGGTTTATTATTAACTCCCTTAGCAGTTTTAGCTCAACCAACTAGTGTTTCTAGTAGTAGCGTAGATAGCTCTAGTTTATCATCGGCTATAAATAGTAGCTTATCATCAAGTACAGCTTCTACTAGTTCATTTGATACAACCTCGTCTTCTAGTTCAGAGAGCTCGTCTACAAGTTCTGCTATTTCGTCATCAAGCTCATCATCTTCTAGTTCTTTAGAAACTTCTGTACCTCAAACCGTTGATAATTTAGAAATTCCAAATAATAGTGCAATTTTGGGTAACCAAGTGGTTGTAAAGTTAAAAACTCCTAAAACTAATAAAGACATTGAAAATAGTTTACGTAAAAACGTTAAAGATGGTTTTTTTCCAATCAAAGCCAGTTCAGCCTCTGAAACTACAACTCCCAGTGATTTGTTGGTTTTTAATCTAGAAACTGGTAGCGATTTAAAAGCAGCTATTTCTAAATTCCAAGGACTAAGCGACGTAGAATACGCTCAACCAAATTATAGATATCAAAGTTTATCCACCAACCCTACTCAAAACCCGAGTTATGTCTCTAAACAATGGAATCTAAGAGATAGTAATACCAATCCATATGGTATTTATGCCCAAACAGCTTGGCAAAATTTGAATACTGCCCTTCCTGGTGGTAATTCTGGTGGTTTGTCTACAGTTAAAATTGCTGTGATTGATTCTGGTGTAAACACGGCTTTAGCAGATTTTTCTGGATTAAATGTGGTTAACCCAGCTAGAATTTTTGGGAAAACTAGTACTTGTACAGTTGCCGGTGAAGAATTTTTAGCAGGTCCTTTTCCTGATGGCCCAAATTCAATTTATATCTGTAAAACCAACACACAACACGATGACGACGGCCACGGAACCGCAGTTGCCAGTATTATTCATGCTCAAGATAATACAACCTCTGGAGTTGGAATTGCCCACAGAACTTCTTTGATGCCAATTGCTTTGCATAATTATGCGTTTTCAACCTATGGAATTGCTCAAGCTATAAAACACGCGATTAATAATGGTGCTAAAGTAATTAATCTTTCGCTTGGAACTACTTTTAAAGATATTGCGGTAGAACAAGAAATAAATAATGCTTATAATGCCAACATATCTGTAGTAGCTTCCAGTGGAAATTGTGGAGCTCAACTAGGTAGAAATTGTTTTCCTTTTTTAGAAGTTGGCGATCCTGGTTACAATGTAGCTAATCCTATTGTGTATCCAGCAGCTTATCCCACTGTAATTTCTGTTGGAGCTATTAACCCCGATGGAGCTAGAGCTCCTTATTCGACATTCAATTCAGAAGTAGATGTAGTTGCCCCTGTAGGTAGCGGAAATACTGCAGGTAACGCTGTTATGGTACTTTGTGGGCTGGGGAATAATAGCGTGGCGCCAACTCCAGTGGCTCCATCTGGCAATGCTTGTAATGGTCTACCCACAGGCTCTGAAATTTATCAAGTTGGAACTTCTTTTGCCGCTCCTCAGGTTGCAGGTGCGATTGGGTTGTTGTTGAGTAAAGATAATACATTGACTACCGATCAAGTAAAGGCAATTTTAGAAGATAATACCTTGGATTTAGGTGTAGCAGGTAAAGATAACTCTTTTGGATCTGGTCTAATTATAGCATCTAACATAACCAATCTACCAGCTGTTTCTGTCACTTCACCAACAAATTATTCTGAATGGAACATGCTTAGTGATAACATCCCTGTTGCAGCTACAGCAACTCATTCTAGCGGAATTTCCAGAGTAGAATTTTATTTAAACAATAACAAAGTTGGAGAAGATACAGATAGTGCAGGTGGATATACAATTAATATTAATCACAACATAATACCAAGTGGTGAATATGTGCTTAGGGTTAAGGCAATTAGTAATGTAGGTGCTACTTTTACTAGTGAAGTTTATATTTCAATTAACGAAGCTTGGAATTATGGTAATTATTTAGATTTTGAAGGTCCTAAGACAGAAAATAAGGTTTCAATAGTTAACTTTAATGGAATACTGTACCAAGGTATTAGAAGTTCAAATAATAAACTTTTAGTTAGATCTTCAATTGATGGTTTTGGTTGGACTCCCTGGACTCAACTAGACGGACAAATCAGTCATGAACCAAACCTCGTAGTCTTTAACTCCAGATTATACATTTCAGCTAGAGGAATCTTTGGTAATGTATTTACAAGATCATCACTAGATGGAACTACTTGGACAAATTGG
>Ga0105045_10000624_pt1 | contig 26567 bp, 29 predicted proteins | sample MAT02_FD_78089 | JGI IMG/M metagenome (GOLD analysis project Ga0105045, IMG submission 78089) | Freshwater microbial communities from Lake Fryxell liftoff mats and glacier meltwater in Antarctica - MAT-02 (megahit assembly) | ecosystem: Environmental > Aquatic > Freshwater > Ice > Liftoff... | reverse complement strand
TGCGCGAGATGGGAGGCGAGGAACTGTTGCAGCGACTGGCCAGCTTGCTCTGCTCGACGGACCAGCGCTTCATCACTCAAGGCCCGCCCGGTGCCATCTCCGTCGAGGGGACGTCCTTGATGCGCCACGAGGTGAGGGCCACGGCTCCCAGACCAACCGCCGCGAGGATCACGGCGTAGAGCGCGGTCGACGCCGGGGTGCCACCCGAACAGTTGAGGATGTCGTCCATCCGATCGAACTCGAGATAGGTCTTGGGGAAAGCGGCGGACCCGCACGTCCACGAATAGCTCTCGGACCCGGTCCTCACCGTGCTCTTGGTCGGCAGCACCAGCGACAGCGCCGCCACGACGAGGCAAAGCCCGGTGAAGGCGAACGCGACGGTCCTGGCAACCCTCATCATGCTCCCTCCGCTGTCTCAATACCGTAGTTCAGCCAGCGACGAAGATGTCGACCGACGGGCGCATCTGGCCCACGGTCTCGAGCACGCCATGGATGGGGTGCGCCTCGAACGACGCGGAGGGGCCCTGGTCGGACTGCTGGGCGTCGAGGGCCGGAAAGCTCTCCTGCACCATGGCGTAGTCGAACCGCGGCGCCCACTTGCGCGAGCCGAGGCGGGCCGTGATCGAGCAGTTGTCGACCATGTAGGCAATGCCGCGGGCGTGCATGTAGGGGTTGAGCGAATCGGTGGCTTCGATGACGGACTCGTTCACGATCTCCGACAGCGGGTGGCCGGCCTCGTTGAGCACATCGATCTGGGCCATCATCGTGGCCACGTAGGCACCAGCGGTGAAGGGATCGAGCGGGATCTCTTCCTCGACGCGAGCGGCGCGGACGCCTTCGCCCACCAGCCACATCTCGGTCTGGTCGATGGTGGACATGGGGTAGGCGTTGAGGCGCTCGCCGGCGATCACGACGGAGCGGATTTCGTTGCCCGAGCGGACCTCGTCGTAGATCTCCTGCAGGACGGCCTTCATGGGCAGGTAGGACGCGTCGTACGCCCGCTTGAAGGTCTCCTTGCCGGCATCGTCTAGTTGCTCGTAGACACCGATGATGCCGTGGTGGCTGATGGTCTTGGAGATCGGGCCCGTGACCGCCTCGGCCGAGCGGCGGAACGCATCGTCGGGCGTGGCGCCTTCGCCGCGGTAACGACGGTAGAGCGCCTCGACCAAACCGTGCACGCCGCCGAGAAGGATGCCGCGCTCGCCGAAGATGTCGGACCGGTACTCGGATTCCATGGTGGTCTGGAAGCTGTAGGGCGACCCGAGGGCGACCGACCACGCCAGCGCATGATCGGTGGCCCGGCCGTCGACGTCTTGTTGGATGGCGAAGCTGGCATTGATACCCGCGCCGTTGACCTCGACTCCCTGCACGTAGAGGGCACGGACCGAGGGCCCCATGCCCTTGGGGCAGACGGCAACCACGTTGACGTTGCTGGGGAAGGCGGCGCCGACATTGTTGAGATGGCCGAGCAGGAAGCCGTGCGAGAGGCCAAGGGTGGCGCCGGGCTTGAGCTTGGCGAAGACCTGCTCGTAGAGCGTGGCCTGGGCGCCGTCGGAGATGAGCAGGATCACGAAGTCGGACTCCGCGACCACGTCGAACATCTCGCCGAGCGTGCCGCTTTCTTCGGTGAACCCCGCCTCCCGGGCGTCATCCATCGAGCCCGAACCGGAGCGCAGCCCGACCTTGACGGTGATGTCGGTGCCCGCCAGCGAATCGCGCAGGTTCTGGGCCTGGGCCGGTCCCTGTGACCCCCAGCCGATCACGCCGATCTGCGACACGCCCTCGAGCGCCTCGGGCAGCAGCGGCAGCAGGTGACGGCCACCGCGCACGATGGCTTCTTGGGTCCCCGCCACCTCGATGATCTCCTTGTCGAAGACCTTCGTGTCGAAGTCGAGTTCCTGCGCCATCTTGTGCGGTCCTTCCGAATCCCCGAGCCCGGTGGCCCGTGCCTTGAACGACCCGAAAGGCTAGCGGTGAGGTCCGTGGGCAACCCCATTGGCGATGGGGCTGCGAGCGACCTGGGGATGCGCCACCATGGGAGCACCCAGGAGGTCCGTCATGTGGTTCATCATCTCATCGCTCGTGCTCGGCTTCATCGCTGGCCTGATCGCCAGGGCGTTCGTCAGTGGTCCCAGCCCGCGTGGCTGCATCCCCACCACCGTGCTGGGCATCGTCGGGTCCCTGCTCGGCGGCTTCCTCGGCTACGTGATCTTCGACAAGAACCCAACGGAGGGTGTGTTCCAGGGTTCAGGGATCTTCGGATCGGTCATCGGCGCCATGATCGTGTTGTTCATCTATAGGCGCCGAGCCGCTCGGTGACCCGACCCCATCCACGGCGCACCACACGCGCGCTAACGAGCATCGCCATCATCTCGGCGCTGCTCATGGGTTGCAGCAGCGATGGCGGCCCACCTCCGACCACCACCGAGCGGTCCACCACCACGAACGCACCCGTCCCCCAGCTCATCGATCCGCCGCGCCTCGTCGATGCCGGCACCGAGCCGCGACGCACGCTGCGCATGCAGCTCGCCGAAGGAGACGAGGCGTTCGTCGAGGTGGTCACCGACCTGGGCGTCGACCAGGTGGTCGATGGCCGCCTCCAGCGCCTCGATACCCCACCCATCTCGCAGCGCATTGCGTCGCGGGTCCGGTCCGTAGGCCCTGAAGGTGCCGTCGTGGACTTCGAGATCGAGGAGGTCACCATCGAGGCGAACGGCACAGGTCTCACCGATGACGAGGCCATCGCGTTGCAGGCGGACCTGAGCCGGCTCGACGGCGTTCGTGGCACCACCACGATCGACGATCTCGGGCGTGTCACCGCAACCACCTTCACGGCCACCGATGACCTCGATGCCTCCGCCCAGGCGCTGCTCGATTCGTTCGCCCCGCAGCTTCCCAGCATCGGGCCCGCGCTTCCCACCGAGCCGGTTGGCGTGGGCGCATCGTGGCAATCCACGTCGACCCTCGATGTGGGAACCGGCGCCTCTTTGTCCACCACGACCACCACCACCATCACGGTCACCGCCATCGACGGGTCGCTCGTGAGCTACACGAGCACCATCGAGGTCGACACCTTGGCCCAGCCGATCGAACTGGGAGACCCCGACCCCGGCGCCACCACTCGGTTGACCTCGTCCGAAGTGACAGGCACGGCCGACGGGTCGTTCGCGCTCGACGGCCTCGCCTTCACGCTGGACAGCACCAGCACGGGCACCCAGACGCTCGAGGTGACCGATGCCGCCGGCGTTCGGGAACTCACCCAAGAGCTGCGCATCACGACGCGATCCGAGCCGGCAACGCGCTGAGGCGCGCCGACCTACCATCACCAGCACCGTGAGCCTCCACCAAGACCAGGGCGAAGACGAAGCCATCCGCCTCGACGTCCCGGCGCTTGGGCCCTACGCCCGAGTGAGCCGGCTGGCGATCACCGGTCTGGCTTCCCGCAGTGGTTGCACGTACGACGAGGTCGAGGATGTGCGGATCGCCGTGGGCGAGGTCTTCGGGCTGCTGGTGCAACCGGCTGCACCCACCGGTCGGATCCGCTTCATCTGCCGCGTGCGCGATGACGAACTCGAGATCTCGGCGGAACGGGTCCCGCCCGCGCCGATCCCGTCCGTGACCGATCTGAGCAGACAGATCCTCGACGCCGTGACCGACGAATCGACCATCGACGAGGCCGGCGGTCGCATCACGATGCGCAAGCACCAAGCGCGCCCATCATGACCCTCGACGAAGACGAGCGTGCTTACCTCCGCACCCGATTCTTGGAGTACCACCAGACCCGCGATCTTGCGATCCGTGATGAGCTTGTCGCCGCCAACCTGCGCCTCGCGCTCCACCTCGCCCGCAAGTACGACCATCGCGGCATCTCGCTCGATGACCTCGAGCAGGTGGCCTCGCTCGGTCTGCTCCAGGCCGTCGATCGATTCGATCCCACCCGCGGGCTGGAGTTCTCTACCTTCGCGACCCCCACCATCGTGGGTGAGCTCCGGCGCCACTTCCGAGACAAGGGCTGGGCCGTGCGCGTGCCCCGCCGGGTCCAGGAGTTGCACGTCCGCCTCAACACCCTCGTTGCCGACCTGACCCACCAACACGGTCGCTCGCCCACCATCGATGAACTCGCGGCCGCCGCCCGGGCGTCGACCGAGGAGGTCCTGGAGGCCATGGAGGCCGCTCAGGCGTACCGATCACACTCCATCGACGCCAAGGGACCGAGCAAGAGCGGCGACCCCGAAGGAGCGCCCGGCGAGCTCGGCGTGGACGACCTGGGGCTGTTCGAGGCCGAGAACCGCCTGCTGGTCGAAGACCTCCTCGCCCACCTCACCCCGCGCGACCAGCTCTTGGTCCGCTTGCGCTACTACGAGGAGATGACCCAGCACCAGATCGCGGCCCGGCTCGGAATCTCGCAGATGCACGTCTCTCGTCGCCTGGCTCGCTGCCTCGATGACCTTCGTCGCCGGGTCAGCGCGGTACAGCGATAAGCGCCCGTCTGCCTACTGGCGGCCAGTGGAGCCGAAGCCGCCCGTGCCCCGCTGAGACCCACCGAGGTCAGCGACCTCGACGAAGGCGGCTGATTCCACTCGCTGGATGACCAGTTGGGCGATCCGATCGCCTCGCACCACCTCGAATGCATGCTCGGGGTCGAGGTTCACGAGCAGGACCTTCAGCTCGTCGCGGTACCCGCAATCGATGAGACCAGGCGTGTTCAGGCAGGTCACGCCGTGGCGTAGGGCGAGTCCGCTGCGCGGCTGGATGAACCCGGCGGTCCCCGCCGGCAAGGCCACGGCCACCCCGGTGGGAACCAGCGCCCGGCCGCCGCCCGCAGCGAGGGTGACGGACTCACGAGCTCGCAGGTCCGCCCCGGCATCGCCATCGTGGGCGTACGCCGGCGCAGGGAGGTCAGGGTCGAGTCGAAGGATCGGGATGCGCAGCACCCAAACAACGCTACGCGCCCACGACGGGCCTATCCTCGCCCGATGCTCGTGTGGATGGACCTGGAGATGACCGGACTCGATCCGGACCGCCACGTGATCGTCGAGATCGCCACGCTGATCACCGACGACGAGCTCAACGTGGTGGCCGAGGGCCCGGACCTCGTGGTGCACCAGCCGCCCGAGGCGTTCGATGCCATGGATGATTTCGTCCGCGACATGCACACGAAGTCCGGGCTGCTCGAGGCCATCGCGGCGTCCACCATCTCGCTCGACGATGCGGGCGCCCAAACGCTGGCGTTCATCAAAGAGCACGTGCCCGAAGCGCGCAGCGTGCCCTTGTGCGGCAACTCCATCGGCACCGACCGCCGCTTCCTCGCCAAGCACCTCAACGAGATCGAGGAGTACCTGCATTACCGGTCGGTCGACGTGTCCACCATCAAGGAACTCGCCCGCCGTTGGTACCCGAAGGCGCTCTCGTCGCTGCCCCGCAAGGCAACCGCCCACCGAGCGCTCGACGACATCCAAGAGAGCATCGCTGAGCTGCGGTTCTACCGCGAGCAACTGTTCGTGCCGATCCCGCCTGGGTCGCCAGCGCCAGCGCTTCCAGAACCCTGAGCAACCGGGATCAGTTAAATCAGTTGACAAGGTCCACCCGCGTGCGGTTCCCTGTCTGAGCGCCCACGGGCGCACCTCGACCACACCCGTACCCGGAGCGATCCAGTGAACAGCACGGCCACCACCAACTGGGGCTATCAGGCCACCGCTGGTGCCGCCGCGCGGATCCGCTGGTCGACCACCGCAACCGCCTTTGGCTCCGACCATGCGCTGGCCGTCATCAAGCCGATGCCGTCCAACCCCGTAGTGAACCACCCCAAGGGCATTCGTCTGCGGCCTCCGGAGGACTCGAACTAGGCACCCGCCTACAAGAATCCGAAACCTCCGAAGGCCGCTGGGACATCCCAGCGGCCTTTCGCCTTTTCCGGCCACGGGTTCCGCCCCGCACCAGCCACGAGCCACGACCGCCGCCCACCCACCTGACTGACATCGAAGCGCACACGAGAAGGGGAACCCGATGCTGACCGCACCGGAGTACGACACGCAGACCGAAGACCAAGAAGACCTCGCATGGCAAGACGATGCCCTCTGCGCCACCGGCGGGGCCGGGCTCACCGCGATGTTCTTCTCGGAGGAGCTCCAAGACATCGCTGCGGCCAAGCGGCTGTGCGCCACCTGCCCCGTGCTCGTGCCGTGCCTCGAGGGCGCCATGGCTCGCCGGGAGCCGTGGGGGGTGTGGGGCGGCCAGCTCTTCTTGAACGGGCGGATCCTGAGCTCGAAACGGCGTCGGGGTCGTCCGCCCAAGGTGGCGCGTCCTGAAGACCAGTTGCCCGACGTCCCGATCCCCGAGCACCTTCGCTCGGCCTGATCGGGGCACCCGGCGGTCGAGCTGATGGGGTGCCCGCTGAGCGGTACCGGTACCGTCGTTGTCGTCATGGTCGACACCTCTCAGCCCACCGCCGGAGCTGCTGGCGACCCGGTCAGCCCGCCCGCCGAGCCGCCCCGACGAGCCTCGCGGCGCCTCGACGTCCGCACCCTGGCGATCTGCGCCACGATCGCCCTCGTCGGGGCCATGGTCGCTGCGCTCGTCGCTCTCGCCCTCCTCGACGACGGAACCGACGCGGCGTCGGGCCCGAGTGACGGGCTCGAGCTCACGAACTCGTCCGACATCAACACCGATCGGCTCCTCTCGCTGCGCCTCACCGACCAAGACGGGTCGCCCACGAGCCTCGACGTCCTCCGTGGGGAAGGGCGCACCCTGGTCAACTTCTGGCAGTCCAGCTGCGTACCGTGCATCGTGGAGATGCCCCTGCTCGAGGCCGCCCGGGCCGACAACCCCGACGTGACGGTGGTCGGCATCGCGACGCAGGAGACCGACGCCGGCAAGGCGGTGGAGCTCGCCAAGCAGACCGGAATCACCTACCCCTGGGTCGAAGACCCCGACGGCATCGTCTTCGCCGAGGCGCGCGGGGCCGGGATGCCCACCACCTTGCTGCTCGACACCTCCGGTCGGGTGCTGGCATCGGAGACGGGCGCGTTCGCGGACGCCGCCGAACTGCAGGCATTCCTCGACGAGCACCCGGGCTGAGCCGTGCTCGACGTCCCCTTCGCCACTGCGTTCACCGCGGGAATGATCGCCACGGTGAACCCGTGCGGGTTCGCCATGCTGCCCGCCTACCTCGGCTTCTTCCTGGGGAGCGAGGGCGACGTGGAGCGAACCACCGCAGCCAAGGTGCTCCGAGCGCTCGTGGTGGGCAGCGTCGTGTCAGCCGGCTTCCTGCTCGTCTTCGGCCTGGCCGGCGCGGCGGTGTCTGCGACCGAACTGGCCATCGGCGAGTGGTCGCCGTGGCTCACCGTGGTCATCGGCGTGGTGCTGGGCGTCGTCGGCATCGCGTTCTTGACGGGATGGGAGCCCAAGATCGCCCTGCCGCGACTCGACCAGGGCGGACGCACCCGCGGCTTGGGGTCGATGTTCGTATTCGGCCTGTCGTACGCCATTGCCTCGCTGTCGTGCACCATCGGGCCGTTCACCGCTGTGGTGGTGAGCAGCTTCCGGCGCACGTCGACCGCTTCGGGGATCCTCACCTTCGTGGCCTACGGCATGGGCATGGCCCTGCTCCTGATGGTCATCACGGTCACGATGGCGTTGGCCCAGCAGGGCCTGGTCATCCGCCTTCGCCAGGCGCTCCCCTACGTGACACGCATCTCGGGGGTGGTCATGGTGATCACCGGCGCCTATTTGGCCTGGTACGGCGTCTACGAGATCCGACTCATCCAACGGGGCGAACAAGACGCCACCCAAGGGCCCGTCGGGCTGGTCACCGGATGGTCCAGCGACGTGTCCAACTGGCTCGACGGATTCGACCCCCTGCAGGTGGCTCTGGTCCTGGGGCTCGTGGTGCTGGGTGCCGTCTTGGTTGTGTTGCTCCGGGCCACCAAGCGCCCAACCGGCACGCCCAAGGCCCCCGACCCGGGGTCTGCCTGACGGCGATCTCCAGCTCTGCGCTCAGGGGGATCGGCGGGTGATGCTCCAGCCAGTGGCGGCACGCTCGTACACGAATCGGTCGTGCAGGCGATTGGGTTGCCCCTGCCAGAACTCGATGCGATCGATGCCCACCCGATAGCCACCCCAGTACGGCGGTCGCTCGATGGGGTCGTCGTCGGTGGTGCCGAAGCGGGCCTCGGCCTGGACTCGGCGACGATCGAGCTCGGCCCGGTCGGCCACGACCTCGCTCTGGTTCGACGCCCAAGCGCCGATCCGGCTGCCTCGCGGGCGGCTCCGCCAGTACGCGTCGGCGGTGGCGTCGTCGACCACGGTGACAGGCCCCTCGATGCGCACCTGGCGAGACAACTCGAGCCAGGCGAAGACCAAGGCGGCACGCGGATTGGCGGTGAGCTCACGGGCCTTGCGGCTCTGCTGGTTGGTGTAGACGACGAACCCATCGGCGTCGAAGCCCCGACACAGGAGCACCCGGGCCGAGGGGGCGCCATCGCCATCGGCAGTGGCCAGCACACAGGCGGCGGGGTCATACGGCGCGGTCTCGAACCACTCGTCCCACCACCGCTCGAACTGGGCGACCGGTTCCGGAGCCAAATCCGCACGACGAAGACCGACCCGCTCGTAGGACTCACGCAGGTGGCTGAGATCGCGCGCCACGCTCAGTCCCGACCGAAGCGGGAGGCCAAACCCGTGAGGTGATCGAGCAACTCGGGGTCCGCAGCCGGACCAAACCCCGAGGCCAGCACACCCTTGCGGCCAGTGACCGGGTCGAGCAGGCCGAATACGACCATCTCATCACCCGGGTCGCTCACCCCTTCGAACCGATAGAGCCGCTGCACCACTGCATCGTTGGCCGGGCACATCTGGTCACCGGTGTCGCAGCGGAGGTGACCGTCGACCAGTTGGAACTCGACCTGGTAGCCCTCGGCCTTCAAGAGACGAAGGGCGTCGACGACCGTGTCCGGGGATTCCATGAGTCCAGTCTGGCGAGTCCGGCCCCCGAACGCGTCAGATCGCCCGAACTCGTCAGGTCGGCCGGTCCCGCCAGTGCACCGACCACGTCCCGCTACCGGCCGCCGACGCCACCCCGGACCAAGCCCCCGGGAGCGCCTCATCGACCTCGTCTGCCGTCAGGTGGATGGGGGTCTCCACGCCACGCGAGTTGACCCACACCACCACACCCGCCGGGGCAAGCACCCGATCCACCTCGGTGGGGAACAGGAACATGTTGATCAGGATCAGGGCGTCGACCCTGCCATCGGGCAACGGCAGCTTCGATCCGTCACCCTGCACCCGAGCCACCCGAGGCGGCGCCAGCCGGAGCATCTCGGCCGAGATGTCGAGCGTTACGAGCGTGGCGAACTGGCCCTCGATAGCCGGAAGGTTCACGCCCGTGCCGCCACCCAACTCGATCGCGACATCGCCCAAAACCCCCGGCGCCGCGGCGAGGCCCCGGTCCAGGGCGTCGAGGATGGGGAGCTTGCGCTCGGGCACATCGCGGTCGTTCCATTCCGAAGCGAGTCCGTCGAACAGCGCGATGACCTGGGACTGACGCTCCGGCGTCCACCCATCAGGATCGAAGGCGACGGCCCGGGTGACCTCACGCATGGGGTGGCCCGTTGCGGACGCGCCCCACAGCGGCGCGGTATCGGTGGGACCGATGACGACGGGCAGCCACTGGATCACGCGATGCGGCCCTGACCACGGAAGTAGGGAAGCAGCACGGTGGGGACATCGATGCCACCGTCGGCGCGGTGGTAGGTCTCGACGACGGCCGCCCACACCCGGGGCACAGCCAGCGCCGAGCCGTTCAGCGTGTGGACCATGGCCGTGCCACCACCACCTGGCGGGCGATAGCGGATGTTGCCGCGACGGCTCTGGTAGTCGCTGAACCACGAGACCGACGACACCTCGAGCCACTGGTCGGTGCCCGGCGCGTAGACCTCGATGTCGAAGGATCGATGGTGGCTCTGACCGAGGTCTCCGGTACAGATCTCGATGACCCGATACGCCAGCCCGAGGTCGCGAATCCCCGCCTCGGCCCGTTCGATGAGCTCTTCGAGCACGGTGGGGGCCTGTTCGGGCGTGGCGTAGGCAAAGACCTCGACCTTGTCGAACTCATGCGTGCGAAGCATTCCCCTGGTGTCGCGGCCGGCCGAGCCGGCCTCGCGGCGGAAGCACGAAGTGGCGGCCATGAACCGCAGCGGCAGCTCCGCCGTGTCGATGATCTCATCGCGGTGGATCGACGTGAGCGGCACCTCGGCCGTCGGGATGCACCACAGGTCGTCGCGCTCCACCCAGTAGGCATCGTCGGCGAACTTCGGGAGTTGCCCCGTGGCGGTGAGCGTCTCGCTCGACACCAGGGTCGGCGGACGCACCTCCTCGAACGCATCGGCGTTGCGGTCGAGCGCGTACTGGACGAGGGCCCGAGCCAACGTGGCCCCGCCCTTGCGCTGCATCGTGAACATGGCGCCCGAGATCTTCACCGCCCGCTCGTTGTCCAAGATGCCGTAGCGGGGGCCGAGTTCCCAGTGCGGGACGCGCTGGTGCTCGCCGTAGCCGTCGGGATCGAACCCCACCACCCGCACCACCGGGTTCTCCGTGTCATCGACGCCGTCGGGCGAGTCGTTGTGGGGCGTATTCGGTATGCGCAGGAGGAGTTCTCGGACCTCAGCCGAAGCAGCGGCTGCTTCTGCCGCCAGTTCCTGCTCGCGCTCGCCCAGCAGCCGGCTCTGGGCCTGCACCGCCGTGGCCTCTTCGGCCTTGCCCTCCTTGCGGAGCTGGCCCACCTGCTTGGAGATGGCCTTGATCTGCACACGCAGCTCGTCGCGCTCGCCACCGAGTCGCCGCTGGCGCTCATCGAGGTCCGCAACTTGGTCGATGTCGGAAGGATCGATGCCCCGACGGGCCACGGCAGCCTTGACCGCGTCTGGTTCGCTGCGGATCCGGCGGATGTCGAGCATGGCTTCGACGGTACTCGCCGGTCCTGTGCTTGGTTTACGGCGTTGTTGAGCAGCGCAACTAGCGTCGACCCATGCCCGCACTCGAGGTCAACGACCTCACCATCACCTACGGCGATGTTCGTGCGGTCAACGGGCTGACGTTTCAGGCTGAAGCCGGCGAGGTGCTCGCCGTGCTTGGCCCCAACGGTGCCGGAAAGACCTCGACCATCGAATGCCTCGAGGGGTACCGGACGCCCACCACGGGGTCCGTTCGGGTGCTTGGCCTCGATCCCATCGCGCAGCACCAACAGCTCGTCGGACAGATCGGGGTCATGTTGCAGTCCGGCGGGGTGTACCCCGGGATCCGGCCGCTCGAAGCCCTCCAACTGCACGCCGCCTTCTACGCCGACCCCGAAGACCCGACCGAATTGCTCGAGCGGGTTGGCCTCACGCATCGTCGCCGGGCCAGTTGGCGCCAGCTGTCCGGTGGCGAGCAGCAACGGCTGTCGCTCGCCCTCGCGCTCGTCGGCAAGCCCCTGGTGGCCTTCCTCGATGAGCCCACCGCAGGGGTCGACGTGCAGGGTCGTCAGCTGATCCGCAGCACCGTTCGCGATCTGGCCCAGAGTGGCGTCTGTGTGATCCTCACCACCCACGATCTCGACGAGGCCGAACGGGTATCGGACCGCGTCGTGATCATCGATAAGGGGCACCTCATCACCGTCGGTACCCCCGATGAGCTCATGGCGGCCGGGGGGAGTCGAGAGATCCGCTTCGGGGCACCCCCGGACATCGATGTTGCCGCCTTGGGCAAGGTCATGTTGGCCGCCGTCCACGAAACCCGACCCGGCGAGTACCTCATCGAGAGCGACCCCTCGCCCGCCAACATCGCGGCCCTCACCGGATGGCTGGCCGAGGAGGACCTTCCCCTCGCCGACATTCGCGCTGGCCGCCAGACGCTCGAGGACGTGTTCTTGCGCATGACCGCCATCACCGGTGAGGTGCCAGCGGTTCGTCTCGACCAGAAGCCGATGCCCTCACCCGCTCGTGTCGAGCGGCCCGGCCGGGGCCGCCGACGGTCGGGGGCGGCGTGACAGCTCCCGCCGCTCCCGCCGCCGCACCCGGCACCCAGGCCCTCGCTGCACAGACGCGCATGGAGCTCCTGCTCACGCTCCGACGAGGTGAGTCGGTGCTGTTGACCTTCCTCATTCCGGTCGTCCTCTTGGCCTTCTTCGCCACCGTCGACGTCTTGCCGACCAACAGCGAGGACCCGATCGACTTCCTCTTCCCTGGGGTGTTGGCGCTCGCCATCATGTCGACGTCTCTGGTCTCGGTAGCCATCGCAACAGGGTTCGAGCGCCAGATGGGCGTACTCAAGCGCCTCGGCGCCACCCCGCTGACCCGTCGGCAGCTCCTCGGGGCCAAGACCGCCGCGGTGGTGGCAATCCAGATACTGCAGATCTCGGTCCTCGTGGTCGAGGGCGTACTCCTCGGGTATCGCTTCTCGGCACCCTCGCTGGGCCTGGCGCTGATCGCTGCCATTCTGGCCACGATCGCCTTCTGCGGACTCGGCCTGCTCATGGCCGGGACGTTGCCCGCACTCACCACGCTTGCGGCCGCCAACGGGGTGTACCTCCTGCTGCTGCTCATCGGCGGCATGGTCATCCCCCTCGACGAACTGCCCGCCGCCCTTCGCACCGTCTCGCAGCTCCTCCCCGCGGGGGCCCTGGCCGAGGTGTTCCACGGTGCCTTTGGCAACGGCGAGGTGCCTGGCCGCGCCTTCGTGGTGCTGGCCGCGTGGGCCGTCGCCGCGCCCGTGGCTGCCGCCCGCTGGTTCCGCTGGGAGTAGCGGTCCCCCAGCGCTCATCAGTATCTGTGCCGTGCCGATGAGATGATGGACTATGGCGACCCAACGACCCACCTCGCAGGGGACCAGACGGATTCGACAGCTGGTAGGCGCAATCGCGGCAGCGGGGGTGCTCATGGTCACGTCGACCCTGCAGCCCGCAGCGGCCACCACGACCGGACCGTGGTTCATGCCGGGCGCTCCGCACAACTGGGAGTTTGCCGACCCTGCGCTCGCCGCGTTCGGCCCAATGACCTGGGCGTACTCCACCAACCAGGGGGGGTCTGACCTGCCGGCAATGTGGTCGACCGATGCCCGCACGTTCACCGCACGCGTCGAGGGCGATGGTGCGAACGCCTTCGTCGACGACCCCGCCGGCTACGGCAACGATGCTTTCCCCAACGTTCCGTGGGGGATCATCGACGAGAACTGCAACGCTTCGCTCCCGAGTTGCGACCCTCGGACCATGTGGGCGCCGAGCGTTGCGTTCATCGGTACCAAGTGGGTGTCGTACCACGCGGTGCGCGTCGCGAAGGCCTCGAGCGCGCTCCCTTACGGGCGCTTCTGCATCTACGTGGCCACGTCGCTCAGCCCCATGGGCCCTTTCCGCTCAGCGTCGTCCAACCCGATCGTCTGCCCCTCGAAGAGCACCGACCCGGCAGGGGCCATCGACCCCGATGTGTTCGTCGACGAGGAGTCGGGCAAGGCGTACCTGATCTGGAAGAACGAGGGCAACCGCAGCGGGAACCTCCAAAGGTTCTTCTCCCGCCAGCTCAACTCGACGGGGACGGGTTTCGCGGCCCGCACTACCAACAAAGAGATCCTGGTGAACTCCCCCACCACCTGGGAGGGGACCACCATGGAGAACCCCTCCATGATCGCCACCAACGGCGCGTACGTGCTGCTGTTTTCGGGAAACAAGTACGACTCCACCCGCTACGCAACCGGGTACGCCGTGTGCAGGGGCCCCCTCGGCCCCTGCACCAAGCCGTCGTCGAGTCCCCTGATGAAGTCCGTCACCGGCGCCTGGGGGCCGGGCGGCGCCGATGGACTGGTCGACGAGCGGGGCCGGGTGATCGCCATGTACCAAGCGTGGACGGCCAACACCGGCAACCTCGGTCGACGCAAGCCGCACGTCGCCGAGCTCAAGGTCACGGGAACCGGCCTCAGCGCAAGAGTGAGTGTGACCCGTCGCGACATCGACCCAGGGGTGGGTGCCGATGAGCTCTGGTCCTACAGCGCTGGACTCTCGGTCTCGAAGACCAGTCGCTCTGTCGGCGGTGCCTACACCCCGGCGGCGGGCGACTTCAACGGAGACGGCTTCGGTGACGTGTTCTGGTACGGGACCTGGTCGGACCCCGATGCACGTTGGAACGGCACGTCGGCCAGGGGCTCCTTCACCTCGGTGGGTGCGTCACAGGCGGGCTCACTCGTCCCTGTCCCCGGTGACTTCGACGGAGACGGCATCGACGACATCTTCTGGTACGGGCCCGGCGTGGACCCGAAGGTGGTGAGCTCGGCCACCAGCGGCTCCAACTACGAGCCCAACGCCCGCAAAGACCAACTCTGGCTCGGAAAGGCCAACGGCGCGTGGGACGTCTCGGACCTCTCGGTTACTGGGGCGGCGATCCCGCTTCCGGGCGACTTCGATGGCGACGGCGACACCGACATCATCTGGTTCCAGCCGGGCGAGGGTCCGGACTACCTCTGGCGCTTCACCAACGGGTCACCCGTCTCGACCACGCTGCGCATCGTGGGCAACTACCGCCCCGTGGTCGGCGACTTCAACGGCAACGGCACCGACGACCTGTTCTGGTACGGACCTGGTGCCAAGGCCGACTACATCTGGTGGTTCAACACCAACGCCACCTATGCCTCGGTCCCCACCACCGTCACCAAGAAGGATTACCGGCCCTTCTCGGCCGACGTGGACGGAGACGAGGCCGACGAGCTCTTCTGGTACACCCCTGGCGCGGGGCCCGACTACATCTGGACGTCGATCACCCAGCCGGGCAGGCCGACGAGCGTGACCACCGCTGCCAACGCAGTGGCCACCCCCGTGGTCGAGGACTTCGACGGGAACGGCTTCGAGGACGTGTTCTGGTACTCGTAGGGCCGATCAGCGGGCTCAGAACACCCAGGGTGGTTCGCCGCTGCTGAAGAACGAGAAGGTGGCCAAGGCGACGACGTACACGCCCACCGCCAGGGCGAGCGCGGCGTAGAAGATGCCGGTGAGGATCTTCTTGTCGAACTTGAGGTGCATGAACACGCTTGCCACGATGAAAAACTTCCACGCCATCATGATCAGCAGGCCGCCGACCTCGAAGAGAAAGATGGCCCGACCCTCGCCCCAAGGGAGGTAGGACCATGCCACCTCGACGGCGGTGATGATCGCCAAGATGATCGCTGTCTTGATGAACAGCTTGTCGGTGGGGTGGGCATGACCGTCATCGTGGGTGTCGTGAGCGGCTGCGGGCGCCGTGGCGAGATCGGTGCTCATGGGGCGTTCCTTAGGGGATGAGGTAGACGACGGTGAAGATGATGATCCACACCACGTCGACGAAGTGCCAATAGAGGCCGACGATCTCGACCGCTTCGGCGCGCTCGGTGGGGATGTGGCCTCGCCACGAGAGCATCGCGGTCGAGAGCAACATGATGATCCCGATGGTGACGTGCACGCCGTGAAAGCCCGTGAGGCCGTACAGCGCCGACCACGCCGGGCTGTGGGTGAAGCCGTAGCCCTTGATCAGGAACTCGCGGAACTCGTAGACCTGGCCGGAGATGAAGATGGCACCGAGCATTGCCGTGGTGAGCAACCACGTCCGACAGGTGCGGTGGTCGCCACGGGCGATGGCCGAGACGGCCAGCACCATCGTGAGCGAGCTCATGAGCAGCACGAACGACGAGATCGACGTGAAGGCGAGGTCGTAGAGCTCGTGCGGCGTCTCGCCACCGGCTGAACGGTTCTTGTAGAGCAAGAACGTGGAGATGAGGCCGCCGAACAAGAGGCACTCAGATCCGAGGAAGGACCACATGGCGAGCTTCTCGTTGGAGATACCCGTGGTGGTGACGTGGCCGTGGCCTCCGTCGTGGCCGTCGGTGACGACGTCGTGGGTTGCGGCCAAGTCAGTCAACGAGCGCAGACTCCTCGTTCAGAGCGGGTTCGCCGCTGGCTTCGGTCTGGGTTGCGCCACCGGCCTCATCGCCGGGCAGTTCGCCGTCGTGGTCGTCGGAGCTGTGACCAGCATTGGGATCGGTGGACGGTTCCATGATCCAGCCGTAGAGCGCAGTGACAATGCAGAGAACGCCGAAGAGGGCGAACCACAGGTTGTAGATGAGACCCCAAGCCACCCACGGCATGCCAAAGGAAAGGACCAGCGGCCAGTACGACGGCGACGGAAGGTGGACGTCTTTGGCATCGCCCTTTTGCACCACATCTTCGGTGGCGGCGATGCGGACCAGACGACCATTCTCGTCCTCGCCGTACTTGCGGTGCCAGAACTCGTCGAGCGACTGCACGGTGGGGATGACGTCGAAGTTGTGTGCTGGGGCGGGGCTGGGGATCATCCATTCGAGGTCTCGGGCATCCCAGGGGTCGGCGGCCATGGTGAGGCGGTTGCCCTTGCCCACGGCCCGCTTGGCCTTGCGGTAGCTGGCCCAGATGTTCCAGAAGAAGATCAGGAACGAAACGGCGATGATGAACGCGCCGACGGTGCTGACGAAGTTCCAGAGGTTGAACCCGTAGCCGTCGCGGTAGGTGTAGGTGCGGCGGGGCATGCCCTGGAGGCCCAGGATGTGCATGGGCCCGAAGGTCAGGTTGAATCCGACCAGCAGGATCCAGAAGTTGATCTTTCCCGTGCGTTCGCCCAGGGCATAGCCGAACACCTTGGGCCACCAGAAGTACCAGCCGGCGATGAACCCGAAGAGGGCTCCGCCGAAGAGCACGTAGTGGAAGTGGGCGACGATGTAATACGTGTCGGTCTGCTGCGTGTCGGCGGGCGCAACGGCATGGGTCACGCCCGAGAGGCCGCCGATGGTGAACATCGTGACCAAGCCGATCGAGTAGAGCATCGCCGCACTCAACTTGAGCTTTCCGCCCCACATGGTGGCCATCCAGTTGAGGATCTTCACGCCGGTGGGCACGGCGATGAACATGGTGGACACCGCGAAGGCCGCCACCGAGATGGGGCCGATACCCGAAGCGAACATGTGGTGGGCCCACACGCCCCAGCCCATGAAGCCAATGGCGATGCCGGAGAAGATCATGAAGGGGTAGCCGAAGATGGGCTTACGGGAAAAGACCGGGATGATCTGCGAGATCAGGCCGAACGCCGGCAGGATCATGATGTAGACCTCGGGGTGACCGAAGATCCAGAACAGGTGCTCCCACAGCAGGGGATCGCCACCGCTGGCTACGTCGAAGAACTTGGCATCGAACAGCCGGTCGAAGAGCAACAAGAACTGGGCGGCGGTGAGGACCGGAATGGCGAAGAGCAGCAGGAACTGCGTCACCAGTGCCATCCAGGTGAACACCGGCATCTTCATGAGCGTCATGCCCGGTGCCCGCAGGTTGAGCACCGTGACGATCAGGTTGATAGCACCGACGAGCGATGCGACGCCGGCGATCAGCAGGCCGAGGTTCCAGAAGTCGATGCCGTGGGTGGGCGAGAAGGTCACACCACTGTTGGGGGCGTAGTTGAACCACCCGCCATCGGCGCCGCCGCCCAGGAACCACGAGGAGTTGAGCACGATGCCACCGGCCATGAAGGTCCAAAATGACAGGGCATTCAGCCGGGGGAAGGCAACGTCTCGGGCACCGATCTGCAGGGGGAGCAGGTAGTTCATGAACGAGGCGCCGATCGGCATCACCACCAAGAAGATCATGGTGGTTCCGTGCATCGTGTACACCTGGTTGTACAGGTCGGCGCTGAGCAGCTTGCCCTCGGGCGCCGCCAACTGGAGGCGGATGAGGAGCGCCTCGATGCCGCCGATCACGAAGAAGAACAGCGCCGCGGCGCCGTACATGATGCCGATCTTCTTGTGGTCGACCGTGGTGACCCAGCTCCGCCAGCCAGTGGAGGCCGTAGGACGGGCGAAGACGCCAACGGTGCGCTGAGGCGGGGCGTCGCCCGATCCGAGGGCGAGGGGTCCGTCGATGGAGGTCATGACGAGCTCGTTCCTACTGCAGGGTGATCAGGAAGGCGACCAGGTCATCGATCTGGTCTTCGGTCAGGTTGAAGTTGTTCATGCCGCGGCTGGCTGGCGACGGCGCCTCGCCGGCGTACATCGCCTTTTCAGCGGGCGAGTTACGGAGCCACGCCCCCAGGTCTCCTTCATTGAGGCACTGGGCAATGCCGTCTTCGGTACTGGCCCAGTTCACGCCGAGCGCTCGGCACTCCTCGGTGTCGAGACGAAGGTCGAACTTGGCCCCGGCGAAGGTAGTGCGGGTCATGAACTTGGTCAGGTTCGGCGCGTTGCCCGAGACCTGGTTGATGACCTCGGGGTATTCATAGAGCACTTGGTTGATCTTGTCGGAGGGATCGGTCATGCCATCGATCCGGTGGCATGTGCTGCACTGGCTGGCGAAGGCCGTCCAGCCGCGGGCCGCCGCGGAATCGGCGGTGGGCGCGAACGGCTGGATCTGCTGTTCGGCCCATGCCTGGAACTCGCTCGGCTCGAGGGCGATCACCTTGATGCGCATCTCGGCATGCGACAGGCCACAGAACTCCGTGCACTGGCCGATGTACTCGCCAGTATTGGGAGCGCTGATGAGCAATGGGTGGACGCGACCTGGGACCGCATCCTTCTTGCCGTTGAGAGCCGGTGCCCACCACGAGTGGATGACATCATTGGACTTGATGCGAAGCGAGATCTCGCGACCGGCGGGGATGACCATGTCGTTGGCCGTGATGATCTGGTCTTCTTCGCCATCGCCGTCGACATCGAACGAGTAGCGGTACTCCCACCACCACTGCTGACCAATGACCTCGACCTTGAGCGCGTCGTCGTTGGGCTTGCGGGCGAGATCGAAGATGGTGGCCACGGTGAAGAAGGCAACGATCGCCAGCACCACTGCTGGCGCGATGGTCCAGCCGATCTCGGCCTTGAAGTTGCCGTGGATCTGCTCGGGAAACTCATCGAAATCGTCGTCGTCTTTGGCCCGGAACTTGACCGCCAACCAAACGGCTCCACCGAGAATGGCGACAAACACCACGGCGGCGATGGCGAAAACCGGGACGATGAGGTCGTGGATGCGCTGGGCCTCGGGGCCTTGGGGCTGGAGGGTGTCCTGCGGCGCATTGCTTGCGCAGCCAGCGGCGAACAGCACCAGGCCGGTGGCCAAGCCAAGGGTCCGGGCGAAGGGGGAGCGGGCTCGCCCAGTCATGTGGTCTCCTCGACGTTCCATTAGTTGGCCACCACAATCACGGGAATCCCATTCTGAGTCTGCGGCGCAAGCCCTTCTTCGCCTTTGCTGTGCCCACCCTTTTCTTTGGAAGAACCACCATGGTCGCGTTCGCCGGCGATGGTGGCCGCTACGCCGCCGGCCAAGATCGCGAACCCGCCCACGAGCAGCATCCCGGCGATCACGGACTGCGAGAGCTTGGGCTTGAGCACGATGATCGAACCGACCACCAAGATGGCCACCGGCACGAGGCCGAACACGAGGTAAGAACCGATCTTCGGGAGGGCCAGCAAGATCTGTTGCACGGCGAGCACGATGCCGCCGATGACGAGGACCGCCAGCGCGGGGATCTCGATGGGCTGCAACAGGCGGTCGCGGATGCCCTGGTTGACTTCCGGGTCGCCGGTGGCCCGATCGGCCCAAGAGCGAGCGGCCCACTCAAAGGCGGTGATGGTCAACCCGACGAGCCCGACGACGGCCATGATCGGACCGACCGCCAAGCCGATGACGACCGCACCGGCCGAGAATCCGCCGATGACGGGCCAGTAGTTGGCCGTGGCCGGCGCAGGAACCTCGGGCACGGTCTCGAGGCCGACCACCTGAGCCGCGGCTTCGGCGTCGCTGTCACGCAGGGCCGAGAGGAAGATGCCACCGAACAACGAGATGAACGAGAGGCTGATGAGCACCGTGTAGCCAACGTGATCGCCGACGTAGCCCTTGTACCCGAAGGTGAGGGGGCCGAGCAGCGTGTCCATGCCGATGGGGTGATCGCCCGTGGCCGCGGCCAGCAAGATGGCCGAGACGAGCCCCAAGCCAGCGAGGCCATACAAGAATTTGGAACCGGTCTTGAACATCGAGTGCCCTTACTTCGTTACGTAGATCGCATACCAGATCACCGAGTACACGGCGATGGTTGCGTACCAGAACAGGGCTGCTGCGACGAGGCCTTCACGATCTCTGCCGTGGTACTCGCCCCCCAGCGTACGGAAGGTCATCACCGCTGCAAACACCAAACCGGCAATGATCATGGCCAGGTGGGCACCGGTCACCGTGTAGATGAACAGGCCGGGCGTGGTGTCGACGGTCAATTCCATCTGGGTGTACAGGAAGGTCGTGGCGTTGATGACGGCCAGGCCGAACATGATGGTCAGCCCGAGAGCCAAGTAGGCCGAGGGACGATCGTTGCGGCCGACCGCGTCGACGGCCCACCACATGGTGACGCCCGAGATGAGCATGGTGGCCATGCCCATGGTCCCGGGGGTGAGCGGAAGCGTGGTGCCCTCGGGGAGCCACGTGCCACCTTGGGCGAGCACCGCCGCCCGCTGGGCGACGTAGAGCCCGATGAGCCCTGCGAAGGCCATGATGGTGGCCCCCGACGCTAGGGCGGTGCCGACCAGCAGGACGCGCGGACGCGCGGGCGGTGCGGCGGCGGGCAGGGCGAGGGCGGTGTCGGCAGCCATCACTTCTCCTCTCGCAGGTCGATGAGCGGTTCTGCAGACGTCACGGAGGCGAGCTCGCCCTCGAAGTTGCCGAGCGGTGGGGGCGACGCGGTGAGCCACTCGAGCGTCTGGCCGCCCCATGGGTCAGCAGCCACGTCCTCGTCGGGAGAGCGCAGCAGCGGAAGCAAGCCCACGAGGGCGACGAACAGGCCGATGGCCACCACGGCAACGCCGATGGCTCCGACCACATTGAGACCCTCGATGCCACCCGTATAGTCGGCCGCCGTCTCGACACCCTTGCCAGCGATGCCTGCGATGAAGTCTGGGGTGATGGTGAGGACCGTGCCCACCAGCAAGACAACCGGGGCGAGAAGGCCCAGCTTGTCGTTGGCCGGTGCACGCCCGATCTTGGTGGCCCACCAGTGGATGGCACCGAGCGCACCGATCAAGGTGGCCAAGACGACCGCGTGGGTGACGCCGAGGAAGAAGATGTTGGCGTTGACCGATGATCCGTCGGGGACCTCGAGCACGCCGGGGATGGACCCGAGCGCCCCGGCGGCCACGCCGATCAGCAATGTCAGGAAGGCAGCGACGGCGTAGACGACCGCGCCGTTGAGCTTGAACGAACCTTTGCGGAACAGGTCCGCAGCGGCGGCGGCCACCGCGAGCAGCGGCACGACAGCCAGCAGGCCGAGCACCACGGTGAGCGGCGACTCGAGTGCCGTCTCCGACGGCACGGCGAGGAACGCACCGAACGACAGCGCACCGAAGGCGGCGATGGCGCCCTGGGCAACGCTGCGCAACTTCATCCGGGACCCGGAGGTGGTGACCAACACATCGGCCACGAACCCGAGTACCGGGATGGCGACGACGTAGATCTGCGGGTTGCGAAACACCCAGGCCAAGGCGCCGTAGAGCGACCCGGCACCGCCGATGGAGATGGACCCACCATGGCGGTGGTCGATGTACATCAAGACGATCAGGCCGAACAGGACGGGGAGCGTGACCAGCCACATGATGGCGGCGACCGCCACCGACCAGGCGAACAGCGGGGTGCGCTCGAGCGACATCCCCGTGGTGCGCAGCGAGAGGACCGTGGTGGCCAGGCACACGGCGGCGAGCAGGACCGACGCCACCAGCAGGCCCATGGCGGCGATCCAGAGGTTGACCCCGTTCTCGCTGCCGCCTCCCGGGCCACCGTTGATGGCGTAGGAGGTGAGCAGCAAAATCGCGCCCATCAACCAGCCCCAGAACGAGGCGGCAGCGGCGCGAGGAAAGGCCACGCTGCGAGCGCCGATCTGCAGCGGCACAACGACAAGCGCCACCCCGATCACCAGCGGGAGCGCCAACAAGAACACGGTGCCGACCCGCAGGAGCGTGAACAGCTGGTAGGCGGTGTCGCTGTTGAACACGTCGAGGGTTGCCGGAGCGATGGCTTCGACGGCAAAGGCCTCGCCCAGACCCAGCACGAGCAGGCCGAAGACCAGCGAGGCCACGATGTACAACCGGCCGATGACCTTGTGGTCACCGGACCCCAGCACGGCGGCCAACCCGGTAGCCGAAAGGCGGGGGGCCGAGTCGTGGCCTGCGGCGGCCGCAGCGACGGTCTCAGGAGGGGTCTCGGTTACAGCCATGGGTGCTCTGACCTCACCGTTGCCACGCCCGTCCAGGGGCCACGCAACGTCTCGTGGGGGTTCGATTCCGTACGGTTCGGGACACTACACAGTTGCCCTTGCGGCCAAGAAAACCCGCGATGGTGTGGGAACGGCTGAGCCCGGGCACTCATGCGTTGCGCACCAACACGTCGAGTGCCATCGCCCCGAACAGCAGGGTGATGTAGGTGATGGAGTAGGTGAACAACTTCATCGCCGCCTTGGTGGTGGGGTCGCGCAGGAGGGCCACGGCCATCGCGGTGAAGATGGCGCCCAGCACCACCGCAGCCACAAAATAGATGGCGCCCATCCCCGCGACGGGCGAAAAGACCAGCGTCAGGCCCCACAGCACGAGCGTGTACACCAAGATGCGCATGGCGGTGGCGTGGAGGCTCACCACCGAGGGGAGCATCGGCACATCGGCCGATGCGTAGTCGTCTTTGTACTTGATGGCGAGCGCCCAGAAATGCGGCGGCGTCCAGTAGAACATCACCGCAAACAACACGATGGGTGCCCAGCCCAGGCTGTTGGTGACCGAAGACCAGCCGATCAGCACCGGCACCGCCCCGGCGGCCCCGCCGATCACGATGTTGCTCTTCGATGTGCGCTTGAGCCAAAGCGTGTAGACGAACACGTAGAACAGGCAGGCGGCCACCCCGAGCACAGCGGTGAGCAGGTTGACCCAGTACCAGAGCCAGAAGAACGCCACGATCTCGAGGGCGATGGCGAACGTGAGCCCGGCCCGAGGCGAGATCAGTCCGGTCACGAGCGGCCGGTTCTTGGTCCGCTCCATGAGGGCATCGATGTCTCGATCGACGAACATGTTGATGGCGTTGGCGCCACCGGCGGCGAAGGCGCCGCCGATGATCGTGTTGAGCATGAGCCAGCCGGAGGGAATCCCCTGGTCGGCAACCACCATGGTGGGTACGGTGGTGATCAACAGGAGTTCGATGATCCTCGGCTTGGTGAGCGCGAGATAGCCGGCCAGTCGAGCGCGTAGGGGTGACGGGGCCGGCTTCAACACACCCTCCACCCTAGGACTCTCCCCTTGGTCGACACGAGTCCGCTGATGGTCGTCGTGGTGCTCCCCACTTGGCCCGATCCGGGGTTGGCGCCCTAGCCTGAACCCATGCTCGAACGCGTGCGCCGGCCGGTGTCCCCGGTGGCCTATCGGCGAATCACCATGGTCGCCCTCGTACTCTTGGTGGCCATCGTCATCACCGGCGCCGGCGTCCGCCTCACCGGCTCGGGGCTGGGCTGCACCGACTGGCCGCGCTGTACCGAGGAGACCTTCACGCCATCGTCGGACATCCACGCCAAGATCGAGTTCTACAACCGGATGATCACCGGTCTGGTCTCGGCTGCGGTGGTCATGGCCGTGTTGGGCTCGCTGCGGCGCTCCCCCCGACGCGCCGACCTGGTGAAGCTCTCGCTCGGCCTGGTAGCAGGCGTCCTTGCGCAGATCGTGCTCGGGGGGTTGGTAGTGCTGACCCACCTGAACCCGTGGCTCGTGCAAGGCCACTTCCTCCTGTCCATGGTCCTGGTCGCCAACGCCGTGGTGCTGACGCATCGCGCCGGGCTGCCCGACGGCATCGCCCAGAAACCAATCGTGACGCCCGCGCTGGTTGCTTGGGGCCGCGCGCTACTCGGGATCGCCACGCTCGTGCTCATCACGGGCACCTTGGTCACGGGGTCCGGACCTCACAGTGGGCACAACGACGCCGCGATTGGTGCCAGCCGAGCCGAACAGATCGCGGCGGCAAGCGAGGTACGCCGCCTGCCCATCAACGTGCACGACGCCGCCCGGATCCACGGCATCACCATGGTGGTGTTCTTGGCGGCCACCATCTGGGTGCTCGTCCAGATCCGTCGCCACCAGCCATCGGGTCCGCTCGTCAACCGGGCGTCGTCGCTCCTCACCATCATCGTGCTCCAGGGAGCCATCGGCTACACCCAGTACTTCACGGGCGTCCCACCTGCGCTCGTTGCCCTGCACATCGCGGGCGCCTCGCTCGTGTGGATCGCGGTGTTGGTGCTCTACCTCTACTTGTGGGCGCCTCTGGAGTTTGCGGCCGCTGGCGCGGCACAATCATCGGGTGACACCGACCAGCCCGACCATCTCCCCCACAGAGACCTCGTCTCCTGAGGGCGACGTCGGGCTCGACACCGACCTGCCCTGGATCGTCCTCGTCTGGAACGATCCGATCAACACGATGGACTACGTCGCCCTGGTCTTCCAGAAGCTGTTCGGGTATTCCAAGGCCAAGGCCGAGGCGCTCATGCTCGACGTGCACCACAAGGGGCGAGCCGTCGTCTCGTCAGGGCCCCGGGAGAAGGCAGAGATCGATGTGTTCCGCCTCCACGAGCACGGGTTGTGGGCCACCATGCAGCACGACGAGTAGGAACAGCGCCATCTCTTTCTTCCGCCCAAGTCACCTCGTGCGCCGTCGCCGGGACGGCACGTTCGACGTGCAATTGCACGAAGACGCACGCGCCGTCCTGGTGGGCTTGTTCCGAGAGGTTGCCGACGCCATCGAGGCCGCCCCCGACGACGACGACCTCGCCCGCCTGCGACCGCCTGCGTACTCGGATGATCCCGACCGAGATCTGGAGTACCAGTTGCTCGCCGGCGAAGAGCTACGAACATCGCACCGCGCGTCGTTCGCCACCGCCATCGAGGCCATGGGACAGGCACGCCTCAGCGAAGACGAGATGTGGGCCTGGCTCCGAGCGCTCAACGCGATCCGGCTCGTTGTCGGGACTCGTTTGGACATCGCTGATGACGACGCGACCGGCCCACCGGCGATCGAGGACCTGCCGCCGGCTACGGCGCGCCTCTGGACGATCTACCAGTACACCACCGTGATCCACTACGAGGTGGTGCGCGCCCTCCAGGGATGACCGCTTCGGTCAGGCGCAGCCGCTCTGGAGCTCGGCGATCTGGCGCTGGCCTTCGGCGGAGGCGATGAACGTGCCATCGGGGTCGGCGAGCTGCTCGAGCGTGAAGCCGTCCACCACGGTTTGGGAGAAGCAGACCGCTTGGGCCGAGGTGCTGCCCTGCTGGAGGCTGGCGACGTAGACCTGAGAGCGTGAGACAGGCAGGACCAGGAGATCGGCCGTCACCTCGCCACCAGCATTCTCCGCTTCAGGCCCAGGGTCGCAGGTTCGCAGATCGATACGGTTGCCGTCGCGCTCCACCGTCGCCGTGTCGGGGGTCTTGGCGACCCAGGCGTCGAGGGCGCCAGCCAGTTGATCAGAATCCGCCTCGGCATCGGTCTCGACGGCAACGGCCACGCACAGATCATCGCCGTCGCGATAGACGGCGTACTCATCGCCGCCCCACCCGTCGGTGGCCGCCAGCGCCACCAACGGATCGATCCTCGATGCCAGCATCAAATACCAAGAGGTGGGGCCGAACTCGGATTGCTCGATGAGCTCGGCTCCTGCAGGAGGAGTCACCGTCACGTCGATGGGATCCACGGCTGCAGTGCCCTCGATGCGTGGATCGAACAATGATTCCTCGGAAGGAGGATCGATGAGCGCGGCGTTGATTGCCTCGTTGCCACCTCGCTGGTCGAGCAAGGCAATGAGCGAGGGACCGAGCACGTAAGGGGCGGCGAAGATCGTGGTGAGGATGGGCGGGACGTTGGCTTCGAGATCTTCGACAGCTTCGTCGGAACCCGACGTGCTCTCGTCCTCGTAGGCCTGGCGCTCATCGTCGGTCAACACGTCCTCTACATAGGCCTGCTCGATGCGCCCGGCGTCACCCTCGGCCAACGAGCGCAGGACCTCGGCCCGCCCGTCGTCGAAGTCTTCGAGGCGCTCGAGATCGAACTGCTGGTCTTGGAGTACGTGGACCAGTTCATGGGCGATGGTCACGCGCACCGCCGGTGTCAGTTCGGTGCCACGGACGAAGACCTGTTCCAGGTCAGGGTCGTAGTAGGCCAACGTGCCGGCGTCGAGGAGGGTGTCGTTTGCGGCGGCAAGGTCGACCTCACCCGAGAGCAATCCAAGCGCTCGGAGCTGAGCCGCTTGATCCTCGTAGTACTGGTCGTCCGCTTCGGTGACGGCGTCTCCGCCCTCGGTGGCACGGGCCCGGTAGGCCTCCTCGGTCAAGAAGTTGACCTCGACCGGGTGCTCAAAGCCGAGCTCGCGTTCCTTGCTGACCCAACGGGCGATGGGTTCGACGCGGGTATCCCACGCCGACGGGTACTCACGGCCGCCCTTCACCACCACATAGGCACCGCCTGCCACGAGCGCAACCACGACGATGACCGCGCCGATCAGCAGCCAGGTGGG
>Ga0105045_10000623_pt1 | contig 26589 bp, 23 predicted proteins | sample MAT02_FD_78089 | JGI IMG/M metagenome (GOLD analysis project Ga0105045, IMG submission 78089) | Freshwater microbial communities from Lake Fryxell liftoff mats and glacier meltwater in Antarctica - MAT-02 (megahit assembly) | ecosystem: Environmental > Aquatic > Freshwater > Ice > Liftoff... | reverse complement strand
CGGCGACGTCTAGTTTTGATCGGAACTCGATCTCAAAATTGGTAACCGCGATCAACGACGCGCGAAAGCAAACAAAAGAATAATTCAATTCACAGTCGCTTGACATCTCAATTGGTCACATGAATTGACGCGACGCATTGCCATCTTTGTCACATTGTATGCAGCCTCATGGATCGTGATGACATTCACGCACGAATGCGGCCACATCATCGGCGGCATGACCTGCGGCGCAACATTAACGGACTTTGACCTCGCTCCCTGGCGAATGCCATACAGCCTGCACTCGCCCGATCCTCATCCCCTCGTGACGCTTTGGGCCGGACCACTGCTTGGCGTGTCCGTCCCGATCGCGATTGCGGCACTCATTCGCAAACGTTGGGCATGGTTTATCGCTGACTTCTGTATCCTCGCGAACGGCGTCTACCTTGTGCTGGCTTGGCTTTCGGGCGACCGCTTTCTCGATACGCCACGATTGCTCAGCGCCGGGGCACCTCCCGGTCTGATCGTGATATACTGTGGCTTGACGATCGTCTTGGGCTACGTCTGGTTCCGATCCGACTGCGTCCACTACCTCGCGTCCAAACCGAAACGCTGAACTCGAAGACAGCAATGCAATGCACCGGAGTGCTTGTGGCCAGCGTGCCTTCGCTCGACTGAAACTTATCGATCTCCCTTTCCTATGGTGAAATGCGATGTCTTGTTTGCTTGCGATCGTAGCCGCATTGACGCTGCTTGTACCTATGCCAGCTTTTGCAACGGATGCGACGGCACCGGGCCACTCGACTGTCCACATCGTTTTTGTCGTTCCCTTTGACAATGCGGGGCAAGGGATGGGCCAACTCGACGAAAACGGAAAACCAGTCCCCATGGCAACCGCTGGGAGCATAATCGTCCCCTATGACTCGATTCGTCCCGTTTCGATCAAGATTGATGGCGAGTTCGTCGGACACGCTCTGTTCGGTTACGACAAGGTTTCGCCAGTGTTTATTTTGCCTTCAGGTAAACGAAAATTCACACTGACATGCGACGGATTTAAGGACGTCACGCAAGAATTGCAAGTTCTCGGAACCGGCAGCACGCAGTATTTAATCGTGAAGATGACCGCCGGGGATTCAGATATGGCGGCAACGGTTTCGCCAGATAAAACCCAAAAATGAGCAAAGGAATGGAGACTGGGCCCGCATCGCTGTGGGACCCTTTTTCCACCCCACCATCGGACATGCGGGTCCGCATTCGGCGGTTGAGCACAAGTTTAAAATCGTCGTGTGGGAATGGCGAGTCAAACCATGGGATCGGCGATAACGACATATTCTGTGCGTTAAGCAAGTGTGTCGCATCCTCGTTCTCCGTAATTTAAAAAATACCACGGCTAACAACAACAACAACAACAGCAACTCCGTGCCGGTGGTAGTGCAGTGTTTAAGTGATTAGACAGCGGGCATTTCACCTTGCCCGCGCAGCGGGAGAATAAAGTAAGCGACTGCGGAACAACGATCTAGAAACGCTTGGGTTTGTAGGCTGATGGGTACTCATGCCTAGGCGGAATCCTGCGGGAACGAAAGCATGCGTCGCTTTCTGCTGTTGGAATCGCTGGCCCTCCAATCGCTACGACCGTTAATGACCAGCCGGTGTGGACGAGGATTACTTCCTTAATATTTCGCTCAAGCCTGACAGGTCGTCGGTGTTGATGAGGTCGACGCCGGCGTCCCGCATGACTTTCCAACTGTTCGGATTGTCTGGAATCGCCCAGAACCGAAGGACGCGGCCCTTCGTATGCACGCGTTGTACCATCATGCGAAGCCTCTCCCGCTCCTTGGCGGTCAGCTCTCCTTCGCCTTGCCAGGTGAAGTGATCTCCCCAGCGATCGCTGATCATTGGCATCAGGTTGAAGGGTTTATCGCTATCCAAGTCAGTTAATCGTCCATCGATACCGACGAAGCGTTCGTTGTCAGACTCGATTGCTTGAAAGGGTCGGTCGCCACTAATGACAACATTGACTGCCTTCTCAGTGCTGACGCCATCTTTGATTACTGAGAATACGTCGGGATACTTGGCAAGCAGACTATCTAAGATTTCATAGATGGCAGAACCGTCTTTTTTGAAATCGAGTAGTAGCGTAAAAACAGGCCCGTCTCGATAAATGCGTCCGCCGTTTTGTTTTGCCCTCTCGCTTAAGGGATCCAGATAGAGATCTTTGAGCGTTTTATTCTTATCTAATTCCCATTGGGTATGAGCGACGAGCAATTCTCCATCGACAAGAAATACATCAGCTTCGACGCTGCAGAATCCTTGATCGAGAGCGTCCAGCAGAGGCCGCGGGTGCAGATAGTCATTGTGCGCGTGCGCGTGCAAGAGTGGCACGATTTCGGCTGACGGCTCGTCGGCGAGTGCTGTGTCCGGTGTTGCACAAGCTGCCAAAATTAATGCCGCTGCCGCCGATCGCATCAGGAGAGAAAATGCGGTGAATGCGGATCGCGATGGGTGGGAAATCGCGAAGTTACTTTTGTTGTCTGTCATAATCGTTCTTCGTGAAAAGTATGGAAACTTGAATGGGTCACCAAGTCTGTTTCCCAATCCGGTTTTTTGTCGGGCTGCGAGTTGCTTTGCGAAACGTATATTTAATGAAAGTTTACCTTGTCCCGCGCACCGACGGGAGCCAGGCCAGACGGCGGGTGGGTTGCGACATGGCGGCGGGTGCGGTCAAAAGGATAGAAATCTCTTGCCTTTTGTGGATTAAATTCATGTTGCGCATTGGTGCCGTTTCCTACCTAAATACGAAACCGCTGATTTACGGGTTGCGGGATCGCTTGGCTGGGCTTGGTGAATTGACGCTGAATCTGCCCAGCCGATTGGCCGAAGACTTGGCGGCCGACCGTTTGGACGTGGCGTTGGTGCCGTCGATCGAGTTTCTGCGCGGGATTCCGGCGGGTTACCGAGTCGTTTCGAACGCCGCGATTGCGTGCCGCGGGCCGGTTTGGAGTGTGCGATTGATGAGCCGCGTGCCGATGGCGAAAATCCGCACGCTCGCCTTGGACGACGGCAGCCGCACGAGCGCCGCAATGACTCGTATTCTGTTGGCCGAACAATTCGGCATCACGCCCGAGACCGTGCCCCTGGCGATGGAGCAGGATCCCGATTCGACATCGACCGACGCGGTGTTGGTGATCGGAGACCGCGCGATGCATCCGCCGTCGGGTATCTATGAAGAAATCTGGGACCTGGGCGAGCGGTGGTGCGCATGGACAGGTTTGCCGTTTTTGTTCGCGATGTGGGTCGCGCGGAACGAATTGGTGAAGTCGCCGCAATTAGCTCGGGTGCTGTCCCAATCCCGCGACGATGGGCTGGCGAATCTTGACGGGATCGCCCGCCGCGAAGCTGGGCCGCACGGCTTGACGGTGGCGGCACTGCATCATTACTTTGCCGCCAATCTTCACTTTAAACTGGGGCCGCGTGAGCTCGATTCGCTCGAGTTGTTTCGTCAAAAAGCGTCGCGTTTGGATTTGTTAAACCCCGTGCGTCCGGCTGCGGAAAAGGTAAACGCAATATGATTGAGTCCATTCTTGACGACGTCGTTGCGGGCAATCGCTTGTCGACTGAAGCTGCGCTTTTGCTTTTGGAATCGAACGACCTTGCCGCCATCGGCAAGGCTGCTGACGCGGTCACCCGGCGGCTGCACCCTGAGTCGTACCGAACTTACAATGTCGATCGGAACGTTAACTACACGAATATCTGCACAGCGGTTTGCAATTTTTGTGCGTTTTATCGTGGCCCGAAGTCGGATGAGGGCTATGTGCTGCCGCGGGAGGTATTGTTGGAGAAATGTCGCGAGACGGTAGAGCTGGGCGGCAACCAGATTCTGCTCCAAGGCGGCCTGCATCCCAAGTTTACGCTCGATTGGTACGAGGACATGCTGCGCGATATCAAACGCGAATGTCCGACTATCAATATTCACGGATTCAGCCCGCCGGAGCTGCATCATTTCACCAAAGTGAACAAGTTGTCGCTCGAAGAGGTTCTGTCGCGTCTGAAGGAGGCGGGCTTGGGCAGCGTTCCCGGCGGCGGTGCGGAAATTCTTGTCGATCGTGTTCGCAGTGAGCTGACGCGTGGCAAAGTCATGACGGACGATTGGTTGAACGTCATGCGAGTGTGGCACCGGATGGGGGGCATCAGCAGCGCGACGATGATGTTTGGTCACGTCGAAACACTGGCGGAACGAATCGAGCACTTACGGCGAATTCGTGATCTGCAGGACGAAACGGGCGGCTTCACAGCGTTCATTTGCTGGACGTTCCAGCCCGATCACACGGAGTTGTCGCATGTCGCACCGACGGGTTCTTTCGAGTACTTGAAGACCCAAGCGGTCGCTCGATTATTCCTTGACAACGTCCCAAGCATCCAGAGCAGTTGGGTGACGCAGGGGCTGAAGATCGGTCAATTGGCGTTGTTGTTCGGGGCCAATGACATGGGAAGTCTGATGATCGAAGAAAACGTCGTCGCCGAAGCGGGCACGGTACACTTTTTAACTTTGCGCCAGATTCGCGAGGCGATCGAAGAACTGGGTTTCGAGGCGCGGCAGCGTGACGTTTGGTATCGACTAGTGGATCCCGAGCTGGAACTACGTGCGATCGAAGCGAACGATCGCCGGGATGCAAAGTCAAAAAGCGTGCTTGTTGCCAAGCACGCTTTTTAGTTCGTTGGATCACGGCGGTGATGATTCCCGGCACCTTTGGCCGTGAGCAAAACCGATTTAGAACTCGATCGTCGTTCCCAGGTCGATGCCTTGGACCCAGAAACCGGCGTCTCTCACGCTCGCTGGCAATCCTCTTGCTGAGACGCCTGCGTTGGTGAACTCCAGGTTCGGATCGATTTGGTTTCCGGCCATGGCGACGTTGTTCCAGTACAGAAACGTGTAACCGGCGGAGAACGTGACGTGGTCGCGGAACCGATAGCCGAGCTTAAAGTTAAACTCTGGTGCGAACGTGAACACGTCGCGGTTGACTTCGCGAGGATCAACGCCACCCGCCAAAAACCCGTCACCGAACGGTAACAGAGGTGAAATGTTGCTGGCCGAATTAACACCGGTTCCGGCGTAATTGACTTGCTGGTGCATGTTGCCAAGGTGAACTTTGGTCAACGATCGGGCGACCCATCGACCGCGACGCAGGATCGTCTCGGCACCGATTTGGCCGCCGTGGAAATCGTTGTTTGTGTTGAACCGGTCAGTGAAATTTATCATCCCGCCCGTGCCAGGCAACCGCGACGTTTGGCTTTGGATCGCCAACTCGTTGTCGATGCTGAAGAACGAATAGCCGCCGATCAAGTCCATGTGAACGGCACTGCTTTTGGCAAAGTTGAATCGTCCGTAGGCTTCGGCGGCGAGGATATCGAGCGACTCCTGGGCCGCGATCGATCCCTGGAACCCGTTGGGTCCGCCAGGCTGGAACGCGATGATGCCCGAGTCGACTGGTGGTCCACCGATGTTGTTAAACGGACGTCCGATTGATTGGTTTGTGCCATTGTCCGCCAGTGCAAAGCTGCCGCCGTCTTCGGAGAGAATCCAGAATCGGCCACCAATCCCGAACGCTCCATCGGCAAAGTAGCGACCGATGTCACCACGAAAACCGGGTGTCAGGTCGTTACCAAAGCTTTCGCCGTGCCTGGTCGCGCCTGGCGTTGTCAACAATGGCTCCGTTCCCGGGTCTGTCGTTACCGCCAACGGGTAATTGGTTCGGGCTTGGGGAAACCAAAGTAATGTTTCGGCTTGCAACCATACTTCGGGACATTTGCCGCTCATCGCCTGGCTCATGCGACCGCGAGGTTTGCATCCGCCGCGGCATCCGTCGTTACAGCCGCCGCCGCAGGAACTGCCACCGCTTGAATCGGAGAACGACGAGTCCGATGAATATTCGGGCGGGTAGTTCGACATTTCATATTGTGGCGCGTACGCCATCGGCATCGAATCTGTCGACATTGATGGATCATGTGCGTCACCGGCGAATGCGGTTGCCGACGCTAACGTCACGGTGCCTTGCTCGGAATCGTCGCTGTCGGCGTCCGAATAGGTGTCACCGTAATACTCGGCGTCGGAATCACCGACGAACGATCGCGTCGTCTGATCATTGGCGAATGCGGCAGTGGTTGACAGCAAAACCGCCGTCATTGTCAACCCGCGCAGATAAATTCTCATAATGGGCTCTCGAAGGTCCGGGAATACTACTACGACCTGGAAAGGAGGATCGACAGATTCGATCGTTGCATCCAATACCTTCGGATTCGCAGGGACATCTTTCCTAGACTGCCCGGCTTCGCACGAATTGCGTTAATTTCGCCCCTGTGTCCTCCGTCCAATCCGTTAAACTGGACCCGTTCCACCCCGAAAGTACTGATTCCGCAACGCCATGACCTTTTCTGCATCCTCATCTGATTCTTTGAAGACGTTGCCGACCGGCCAGACCAAATTGGCCCAAACCAACCCGGCGCTTTTGCCGAACGTGAGCAACGAACCGGGCATCGACGGCCAAACCGCGATCGGTTCGGTCACGGCGGTCCGCGACCGGGAATTTGACATCGCGACCGCGCCGGACGCACCCGCCCCGGAGCCAGCGGCGGCGACTCACAAACTGTCGAGCAAGTTGAAGTTTGGTTTCGGCGGCATCTCGTTCCGGATGGCTCGGTGGAAACGAACGCTGCGCCAGATCAATGACTTCGAACCGATATTGATGGCCGAGCCCGTCGACTCGCTCCGCAAACGCAGCCTCGCGATCCGGTACCGGGCGATGGCTGGCGAGAAGCTCGGTTCGCTGCTTCCCGAGGCGTACGCGTTGGTCCGCGAAGCCGGCCGTCGGGCGCTATCGATGCGACATTACGATGTCCAAATGATCGGCGGCATCGCGCTCTACGAAGGCTGCATCGCGGAGATGCAAACGGGCGAAGGCAAAACGTTGACGGCGACGTTGCCGTTGTATTTAAATTCGCTTGCCGGCAAAGGCGCCCATCTCGCGACGGTCAACGATTACCTGGCCAAGCGTGATGCCGATTGGATGCGACCGATTTACGAATTGCTGGGCACATCGGTCGGCACCATTCAAACGCCCGACGACCAAAATGCGCGTCGCGTGTCCTATGCCGCCGCCGTGACGTACGGAACCGCGAAAGAATTCGGATTTGATTTTTTGCGTGATCGATTGCTAATGCGAGCCCAAAATCGGCTGCAAACCGAAATGCTGGGCGATGGCGGCGGGTTCAATCAATCCGGCGACTCCGTCGTCATGCGCGGGATGCACTTTTGCCTTGTCGACGAGGCGGACAGCATCCTGATCGATGAAGCACGAACGCCGCTGATCATCGGCTCGATCGAAGACAACGTGCGCGACCAGATCGTCCAAACGTATCGCTGGGCCGCCAACATCGCACCGAATTTTATCAAAGAAGAACATTACGCGATCAACAACGACACCAAACAATTTGAGCTCACTGCCCGGGGACGACAAAAGGTCCGCTCGGTGCCAAAACAGGATCTGGTCCGCACGATGGGATTGGTTGACCTTTATGAATTTATCGAACGCGCGATCAAGATCCATGACGAGTTCACGCTGAACCGCCAATACGTGATCCGGCCCAGCGACAAGGGCGTTGATGAAATCGTAATCGTCGACGAGTTCACCGGTCGGCTCGCCGAGGGCCGCAAATGGCGCGACGGAATCCACCAAGCGATCGAAGCAAAAGAAAAAATCGAGATCAGCGTCCCGACCGGCCAAGCGGCTCGCATCACGGTGCAAGACCTTTTCCTGCGGTATGAACACCTCGCCGGAATGACCGGAACGGCTGCGACCAGTAGCTCCGAATTGAAACGGATCTACCGCACACCGGTCCTCCGTGTTCCCACCAACCGACCGTCCAAGCGTGAACGATTGCCCGACCGTGTCCACGCGACGGCGCTGCAAAAATTTGAAGCGGTCGTCCAGGAGGTCGTGCAGATTCACAAAACCGGACGCCCGATTTTGATCGGCACGCGATCGATCGATAAGAGCGAAATCCTATCGCGATTGCTAACCGCGGCGAACATCGATCACGAAGTGCTGAACGCGAACAAAGTCGCCGAAGAAGCGGAGATCGTCGCGCGAGCCGGGTTCGCGGGAAAAGTCACCGTCGCAACCAACATGGCCGGACGGGGAACTGACGTAAAGATCGCGCCGCCTATCGAGGTACAGGGCGGTATGCACGTCGTCTGTACCGAATTGCATGACGCGGCACGGATCGACCGCCAATTGATCGGCCGTTGCGGTCGCCAAGGCGATCGTGGTTCCTATCGACAATACGTTTCCTTGGACGACGATATCCTGAAAAATGGACTCGGCGTCCCCAAAGCGGAAAAATTGCAAGCGGTCGGCAGAGCGATGGCCGAAAAAGGTTCGACCGCCAACCTCGACCATTACGCACCGTTGTTCGGCAAAGCCCAGCGACGCGTTGAACGAAAACACTTTCGCGACCGCATGGTACTGCTGCATCACGAAAAAGAACGCAAAAAGATGCAACGCGAAATCGGCCAAGACCCCTATCTCGATACTCCGGATTGAACGCCGGTTTCTATGATTCGCAATCTAGTTCGCGGACGATGAATTGTTTTATCGTTTCGTAAAACGAACACCACGGTAACGCACGACGCATTGACGGCGACAACCCGCCGCCGCCCCCCACGATGCGAATCGTGGGGGGCAAGAGCGACCTCAGCTCGAGATGTTTGCTGAGCAACGTTTCGGTGTCGGTCACGTGGGTGTGCGTGACCCAAACGAAAGCGCTTTGGTGATCTCTCGCCGCCCGTGCCATCGATACCGGCGGAATCGATGCACCCAAATCAAACACGCGGCGTCCCATCAATTCCAAGCAGACCGAAATCAGCTTCGAAGCGATCGTCTCGACGCACGGTTCCAACGAGCCGCCAACCGCGGTGACGCCGCCGATTCCGCGCCGTTGGCCCGCTCGTGGTGGTGGCACCGATTGACGCAAAACATCCAACATCGTCAACGTCGTTTGCGAGCAAATGTGCTCTTCGTAGACGTCGATTTGCCCGGCGCGCCATTGCGCGCCGATCGACCACAATGCCGGGACCAGGTAATCCTCCAACAACGCGATCAATCGCAATGGATCGTTTGCCGATTGGCGGAACAATCTTGCCAATTGCAACGATTCGCCGTGCATCAACAAATCTTGAACGATGTGAATCGACAAACCACGCGTCGATGATTCACCCAGCTCGATATGCGGTGACAATATTTTGTGCGATATGCGATCCAAGTCAACACGATCAATACGCCGGTGTCCGCCTGGCGTCCGGTGCATCGGTACGGATTCGTTCTCGCACCATCGTTTCAATGTCGACGTGCTGACGCCGACTAACTCCGCGGCCTCTTGAACCGTCAATAAATCCGTCTTCATGTGTTTTGGCCGCAACGGAGTACGAAGGCCGCTTTGATTGCGTCCCATCCGTTCATCGGTCGCCATGGCAGCCGCGCTCACGCAACGTAGTCACTTTGCACACTACGGACCAGCGCGAGCGTACACCATATGGACGGTTTGATCACTTTGCGATTCATCGAAATTATCAAATCGGTCATGTCAAACGCTTCGCAACCGATTGCACTCACATTGCAGTTGTCGGTGCCCTTTTCGCAATGCATATAAGTTCGCACAAGAATACGACAGGCCTCCACCCACACGCACACCGACGACCAATCCCATGCAACTCGAAGATGACGAACTGCTGAAAGACTTCGTTATCGAGTCACAGGAACATTTATCCCAAGTCGAATCAAACCTTCTTGAACTCGAATCGGATCAGGTGGTCGCGGACGTCGCAAAGGTCAATACCGTCTTCCGAGCGATCCACTCGATCAAAGGCGTTGCGGGATTTCTTAACCTCAAGACTGTCGAGACGCTCGCTCACCGCGAAGAGGAAGTGCTCAACCGTCTTCGAAACCGCGAATTGGTTCCGACGCGGGACGTAATCAAAACCTTGCTGCTGGCGTCGGATTGTTTGAAGGGATTGCTCGACTGTGTGATGACATCGAACGATCAAGACGTCTCGCACCACATTCGCGATCTTGAACAATGGTTGATAGACCCGCCAAAAAAGACTACGACGACCACAGATGCCGATCAAATCTGCGAAGGCATCGCTCCGGAGGTACTGCGGGATTTCCTGATCGAAAGTCACGACAACCTTGAACAATTGGACGCCGCACTGGTTCAATTGGAACAAAATCCCGCCGATGAATCGCTGCTTCATGCGATCTTTCGAACGATCCACACCATCAAGGGTTCGTCCGGATTCCTGGCGCTGCGAGCGACCGAATCGGTCGCCCATGCGGCGGAAAATCTGCTCAGCGACATCCGCAGCGGAACGTTGCTTATGACGGCGGAACGAAACAGCGCCATCTTTGCCGCGATCGATGTCATCAAACAACAATTGATCCATCTCGAACGCGACGCCCACGAGGGCCCCAGCGATGCGGATGCCGTCATCGCAAGGTTGCAATCGGTCCATATGTCCGCGACCAAAAAGGCTCCTGAACCAATCGCCGGAACTCCGGTGCAACCGGTCGTTACTCCGCAACGTGCGATTGGCAATCCACCGGGCGGCGAACCCATCGCGGCACCGTCGGCCTCGGAAAGTACCATTCGCGTTGACGTCGCGCTATTGGATAAATTGATGACGCGTGTCGGCGAATTGGTTCTCGCCCGCAACCGCATCCTGCAATCATCCGGGCGTCTGCGTGACAACGACCTGCACAAAGCGTCCCAGCACCTCAATTTGATTACGTCCGAGTTGCAGGAAGGCGTGATGAAAACGCGCATGCAACCGATCGGAAACCTGTGGGGGAAATTCCCCCGATTGGTGCGCGACCTGGCCGAGATGTGCGGCAAGAATGTTCGCATCGAGACCGAAGGCAAGGAAACCGAGCTCGACAAAACGATCATCGAGGCGATCAAGGACCCGCTGACGCACTTGGTTCGAAACACGGTCGACCATGGGATCGAAAAACCCGAAGTCCGCATCGCCAATGGAAAACCGGCGGAGGGATGCTTATTCCTGCGGTCGTATCATGAGGGCGGTCAGGTCAACATCGAAATCAGTGACGATGGTGCAGGATTGAACCTCGATCGAATTCGATCCATCGCCGTTAAAAAGAACCTGATCACCGCTGATCAAGCCGCGCGATTGGATGATCGCGAAGCGGCGCAGTTGATTTTTCTGCCCGGGTTTTCGACAGCCGAAACCGTGTCGAACGTGTCCGGACGCGGCGTTGGCATGGACGTCGTGAAAACGAATATTGAAAAGATCGGTGGCACCGTTGACCTGAAAACCGTCGCGGGACAGGGCACCACGATCAAGATGAAAATTCCGTTGACCTTGGCGATTATCCCCGCACTGATCATCACCAACAACGGCAACCGGTTTGCGATCCCGCAAGTCAATTTGCTCGAACTGGTTCGCCTCGATGCGAACGATAAAAAAGGGATTGAGTGGGTCCAGGGTGCACCCGTTTACCGGCTCCGGGGCAGACTGCTGCCGCTGGTGTATCTGCGCAACGTTTTTGACTCGCCACCATCGACCAGCGATGTCATCAACATCGTCGTCCTGCGAGTCGATGATCGCCAATTCGGACTCGTCGTCGATCGGATCAACGACACCGAGGAAATCGTCGTCAAGCCGATGAGCCAGGCATTGAAAAGCGTCGCCGTATTCTCCGGGGCGACGATCATGGGCGACGGTAAGGTCGCGTTGATCTTAGATGTCCTCGGTCTCGCTCACACCGCGCAAATCATTTCGAGCGATCGCAATCGTCCGGTTGCTGATATCGGTGAACGTTACGCTGACGATGCGGAACCAAAATCAACGCTATTGATTCTCGGCACTAAATCGAATCGCCGGCTGGCGCTGCCGATCTCGCAGGTCGCGAGGTTGGAAAAAATTGCGGCTGATAAAGTCGAATGGACGGATAATTTTGAGGTGGTTCAATATCGCGGTCGCATCCTGCCGCTGATCCGCTTGGCGGACGTGCTTGAAATCGATGATCCCCAAAGCGGTGTGGAAACGTCGCTCAATGTCGTCGTCTATACCGAGAACGATGATAGCTATGGTCTCGTCGTCAATCGCATCATCGACATCACCGAAACGACACTGGACATCGTTCCTGGTAAGCGTGACGGCTTTCTCGGATCGGCGATCATCCAAGGTCATGTCACCATTCTCGTCGACCTGCCCGCGATCATTCGGCGAATGATCGGTTCCAGCATCCAACCCCAACCAACGAGCGAGCCGTCATGTCCGTAATCCAATCGCTTCAGGTTTGTACGTTTTACGTCGATGGCCAATTGTTCGCCGTCGAAGCCAAGTCGGTGCAGGAAGTGATTCGTTATCAAGACATCACCGAAGTCCCGATGGCACCATCATCAATCGTGGGTTTGATTAATCTGCGTGGCCAAATCGTCACGGCGATCGACTTAAGAACACGATTGGGTTTGCCAAAACGCGAACCTGGGAAGTTGCCAATGAATGTCGTCATCCGATCGGGTGAAAACGCGATTAGCTTGCTGGTCGATCAAATCGGCGAAGTTCAGTCCGTCGACGCTGGTGATTTTGAATCACCGCCCGACACACTTCGCAGCAGTTCACGCCAATTCATCTCAGGCACCTACAAGATGAGCGACGGTTTACTGCTACTGCTCGACATCGATCGAACGCTCGAATTCGATAGTGCCGATCCTTGATGTTGTTCACCCTCCGGCGCAGTGAAACGGCCGGGCGTTAAGTCCAATCTGGGCACTCGCGTGGCAAGCATCGCTTCGCATTCCATATCAATTTGCCATTCAACCTTTAAAAACCACCAATCAGTTCTGGATACCACCATGTCAACGACCACCCAAACCCGCAAACCACGCGTTTCCGCCACCAAACCAACGGCGGCAAAATCATTGTCGGAAAAAAGCAAAAGCCCGACGACGCCAAAACGAAAGGCATCCGCCAAATCGCCCGCCAAATCGCCCGCCTTAGGCGCGGTCGTCAATTATGCGTTCTTGATGGACGCGATCCGTGGCACCAAAGTTGTCGCGGAGTTTTCCATGGATGGCGAGTTGATCGTCGCCAACGAAATATTCTTTAACGCCTTTGGCTATTCGCTCACCGACACCGCCGCGTTGACGCACGCCATGCTGCTGGGAACCAGCCCCCGTGACCGAGCAGGACATGATTCATCATGGACGGATATCCTAAACGGAAACAACGTTAGTGGAGAGCACAAATGGGTATCCAAGACCGGTCGTGACGTGTGGTTGGACGGTGACTACGCAATCATGCGAGACGACAAGAACAAGCCTTCCAAAGTCATCTTCTTTGGTTCCGATATCAGTGCCCGCAAATTGGAGATCGCGGAACTGGACGACTTGCGTGTCCGTGCACAAATCATGGACATGACAAGCATCGTGTCGGAAGCCGATTTGAAAGGCGACATCATTTCGATCAACGAAAAATTCGTCGAAATCTCGAAATACAGCCGCGAAGAATTGCTCGGCCAGCCCCACAGTACGACCCGACACCCAGACATGCCCAAGGAAACATTCAAGGAATTGTGGTCAACGATCGGCCGAGGAAACCCGTTTCGCGGCATCATTAAAAATCGTGCGAAGGATGGCACCCCCTACTATGTCGATGCGGTCATCGCACCGGTCATGGGTGCCAACGGCAAGCCGCGCAAGTATCTCGGCGTTCGCTATGACATCACCGAAGCGGAAATCGAACGGCAAAACGCAAAGGGTATCCTGTCGGCGATCGATGGTGCGTTCGCTTACGTGGAATTTAATATCGCGGGGAACGTCGTCGTCGCGAACGATAACTTCCTTAAAGTGATGGGGTACCGCCTTGATGAGATCGTGGGAAAACATCATCAAATCTTCGTGGACGCCAACGACGCGAAGTCCGGTGGGTACGCACAATTTTGGAGCGATCTAAACGCGGGATTAAGCAAATCGGAGGTCGCCAAATTGATCGCGAAGGATGGTCGCGAGCTTTGGATTCAATCCGTATTTGCGCCCGTGAAGGACGAAATGGGACGCGTGGTAAAAATCATCAAAATCGCGACGGATGTTACGGTCCAACGATTGAACAACGCGGATTTTGAGGGACAACTGGCCGCCGTCGGGCAATCGCAAGCGATTATCGAGTTCAATCTCGATGGAACGATTCTGAAGGCAAACGATAACTTCTTGCGAACCTTAGGATACACCACGGATGAAATCAAAGGCCGTCATCACAGTATCTTCGTCGACGAGAACGAGCGTCAATCACCGATGTACCGCGACTTTTGGGCGAAGCTGAATCGTGGCGAATTTGTCGCCGGTGAATTTCGCCGGATCGGCAAGGGAGGCCGCGAGGTGTTCATCCAAGCGTCCTACAATCCGATTCTTGATCTGAATGGGAAACCGTTTAAAGTCGTCAAGTTTGCGACTGACCTTACCGCCCAGGTTGCGGCGCAAAACGAGGCGCGCAAAAAAGTCGACCATATCCTCGAGCTCGCCTCGAAGGGCGATTTGACCCAGGACGTTTCGGCCGAGGGTGATGACGCGATCAGCCAGATTTGTCGGGGCCTTGGCGAATTCTTCTCCGACCTTCGCGGCACGATTTCAGCGATGGCTAACAACGCATCGGCACTCGCCGGGGCGTCGGAGGAATTGTCGTCCGTCAGCAGTGAGATGAGTTCCAACGCGGGAGAAACGTCGATGCAGGCGAGCGTCGTGTCGTCCGCGTCGGAGCAGGTCAGCCAGAATGTTCACACCGTTGCCACGGGCGTCGAGGAATTGAACGCGGCGATCCAGGAAATCGCGATGAACGCCACCGAAGCTGCCAAGGTTTCACGCCAAGCGGTCACGATCGCCGAGGATACCAATCACACCATCGCAAAGCTGGGGGACAGTAGTCTCGAAATCGGCAAGGTTGTCAAAGTGATCACGTCGATCGCAGAGCAAACCAATCTGCTGGCGCTCAACGCGACGATCGAAGCGGCCCGAGCGGGCGAGGCAGGCAAAGGGTTCGCCGTCGTCGCCAACGAAGTCAAAGAGTTGGCTAAGGAAACCGCACGAGCCACGGAAGATATCAGCCAGAAGATCGAAACGATCCAGTGCGATACGCGTGCGGCCGTCCAGGCGATTCGCCAAATCAGCGAAGTCATCAACCGGATCAACGATATCTCCACCACGATCGCGAGTGCCGTCGAGGAGCAAACGGCAACCGCAAACGAGATGGGGCGGAACGTTGCCGATGCCGCATTGGGGACTGGCGAAATCGCACGCAACGTCGCCAATGTCGCGTCCGCGGCCCAGTGTACGACGCAGGGAGCAAGCAATACCCAGCAAGCCGCCGCCGAATTGGCACACATGGCATCCGAGCTGCAACGATTAGTGTCGCGATTCAAGTATTAAGGTTTAGGCGACCCGTATCTACCGACATTGCGCTACTGCGGAGCAAAGAGTCGACGTGCATTTAACCCCGCACGACCTCCGCAGCGGGAGGGAAGGACGTCAGTCCGGGGTTCGCTTGGCGCGATCACCCCCTGCTCGCTTAGATCCAATGGCTATCAAAATGCGGTGTAAAGTCTGCTAAACGAACCAGGCTTCACGATCCCCTCGCCACTTAAGTACAGCGTTAACTCGCTGGCGTGGTGCTCACCGGCAACGGCGGCGATACGATCCGCCGCCGCCAGTCGGATTGGGATCATGTCTAAGGAGTCAGCAGCATCGGCGGCGATCGCATATCCCTCGAGACAACGATGGGCATCGCCAACCAATTCATCGCACTGCGCCCCGAGAAATGTTCCGAGCATCCTTGACATGGGTGTCTTGGTCAATCCTTGTGCGAGTTGGCGAACGTCACCGATGATTGCATCGCGGCGAACGGGTCGATCCATCGCGTGACCAAGCATTGCCAACGATTGCCAATACAGAAAGAGGTCGCGAAGCATGGGGACGCGTGAGAGGGTCTGGCCGTAGACTTTGAATTGGGATCCGACGAAACGCATCGCATGCAATCGCCGGCCCTGATAAAGGTATCTTGCTAATGGGCCGAGGCCGTCGATTGCCATGAACCATTCGCTGCGCTGCGGTCCGAACTGCGACAAGGATTGTCGCCGTGCGATTGTTGCACCGCGAACGTCATCGACGGCCAAGTAGGCCGTCGCACCGACACCCCACGCCAACGTCCGCGACGCGTATCGATCGTTGAGGTCGATGGCCTTTTGGTTCAATGTTTTGGAATCATTGACGAGATCTTGCAATTGACCGATCCAAAAATAGGACCACAATCGCGTCGCGTGCAAATTGGCCAACCCAAACCGATCGATGCACGATGATTCAGGACAACGGCCGATGGCCCGCTCCGCGTGGGCGGCCGCGGCGGCGTAGTTGCCCCCCAGCCACTGCGTGATTGCGATCGATTCACAAGCGTTGGCTTGGATCGCTGCTGCTTCGTCTTGCACCGATGGATCGATCTCGGCCGCCAAGAGCCCATGCCATCGTGTTATCCAACGGCGCCGACGCGGGCCAGGCTTGCGACACTGTACAATCGACCGATTCAATTGAAATGCAAATGATGGCGATGGTTTGTTGATCGTTAACAACGACAATGCGACCTTCGCATCGATCGTCCACCACGCCCGCGTGAGGGATTCAGCGGATTCATCGATCAACGTTTTACCTTGTCGCAAAGCAAAATCGTTTGCCACCTTTGTTGCCGCAGTGATCTCGCCGGCGTAGAGCAAGTTTTCGACAAGTTGGATGGTCGAAGCGTTGGTCGACAAAGCCAGATCACTCTTATGCTCTATCATCAGGCTGCACGCGGCCGCCGCCTCGCCCGGTTGTCCGCCGCTTTCGAACAACTCGATCGCTAGGCGAATTTGGTCGATCGATTCATCATTCTTCAAGATCGCGGCGGCTTGCAAATGCCAGCGTGCGGCCTCGATTAACGCAAAACGATTGCGCGCCGCCGCCGCCGCGAGGATGACTTGGGGCAACGCCAAATCGGTGGCATCCGCGTGGAGCAAATGGCCCGCGATTCGCGCAGGGTGAAGCTTGTTGTCGGTGCAATCCATTAAATACGACGCCCAGCCGAAATGGCCTTCGCGAAACTCGCCCGGTTCCATTCGATCGGTGATGCACTTTGCGATCCCTTGATGAACGATCTGGACCGTCGTGCATTTACCCGGCACGAAATCTACCAAACGCAATTGCACCAATTCATGGATCGCGGCATCGCAGCGATTGGATAATTTACTGACCACGGACAGCGTATGGGTCGATACGGGGCCGCCGGCGATCGCCAAACACTTGATCGCGATGGCGGCGTTTTCATTCATGCGGTCCAGGCGACGATACCAAATTTCCTCGATCTTGACCGGTCCCGATCGCAAACGTTCCTGCCATTGGTTCGCGTCGTCGCCACCCACACAGGCCGCCAATTGCGTCAATCGATAGGGATTTCCATCTCCCAATTTCGCGAGCCGTGACAACGCGCATTCGTCCCATGGCGATTCGTCGACGGACAAGATGCCGCCCAAAAATTCGACGGAAGTATTTTCGTCCAGTCGCTCCAGCGCGATGACTTGGTCCGGTGGCATGCGAAATTGATTGACTAGATTTCGACCGACCGTGATGATCGACAACTCTCCATTGCAATGGCTCAGCAGCTTGTCGAGGGCGTTGATGCTGTCCTGATCCGCCCACTGGCAATCATCAATGATGAAGAATACCGGTCCGTATTGGCACATTTGGTCGAGCAACGCGACCGCCGCATCAAGCGAGTGCAATCTCATCGCTGCGGTAACGGGACCAAGATCGCCAGTCGAATACTCGCCAATTTCTTCGGGCAACAGCGTGGGCTCGATCACGATTTCGCGCAACGTCGGAAACGCTTGGCGAAGAATCAATGCGTGATCCGGCTTTAACACGATCGGATCACGGTCGTCGCGCGAGTATCGACGGGCGACTGCGTCCGCGATCGCGTCAAACGCTTGTAACGAAACGTCCATCCGCTCGTTGCACGCCGAGTCGAAAACTTGAAACCAGGGTTGTGCCCGGATGACGCGTTTCAGCTCGGCAATAAAGTGGCTCTTTCCAATGCCCGACTCACCTCGGATATGCAAGTGCCGCGGCCGGTGGTTGACCGTCGCGAGTGCCCACTGAACCGCGACGACCAGATCATTCTTATGCCCCAGCAATTTCATCGAGGGGTGCCGCGAAGGATCCTTTGAGGGCGTTTTTGATTGGGTGGCCAATTGTGCCAACCGGGCCGCGGTGGGCCGGTTGCTCGGTTCGGAATCCAACATGTCGACGAGCAAATCCGCGAGCTCGGTCGGCGTCTGTTTGGAAAGAAACGATCGGATTTCGCCAACGCTTTGGCCCAGCGATCGTCCCTCCTGCTCCTCGGGCAATCGACACCGGTCGCTCAACAATTCGAGCACCAAGCATCCGAGCGAATACACATCACACGCCGGCGGGTACATTTGCCGCATGAAGATTTCTGGTGCCATGTACCAGAGCGTTCCGGCGATGTAATTGCGTCGCGCATCGGGGTCCGAATCGGGATCGCATTCGCCAACGAGTCCGTAATCGATCAAACGAAAACGACCTTCCTGGTCCAGCAATACGTTTTCAGGTTTGACATCGCGATGGACACAGCAGGCCAAGTGCAATGTCCAGAGTGCGCCGCCGATTTCTGACATCAACTTCATCGCCAAGTCGCAGACAGCCTGATGGTCGTGTCGATCCAAACGACGAATCACTTCTGACAACCGGCTGCCGACGACCAGTTCCATTTTGCAGGCCAGATAGGGTCCGACCATCAACATCTCGTACACCCGAACCAAAGACGGGTGGGACAGCGGACGGACGCGATTAAAACCCAACCTCGCCGACGTCAGGTTTGCTTCGTGACGCGTGCGAATGATTTTGAGCGCGAATTGCTCACCCGATTCTGGATCAACGACGCAGTAGACGGTGCTGCTGCTGCTGGATCCGATCTCGCGCTCGATCACCATTCCGGCCACGACATCGCCCGGTTGCCACTGCGGCGGGTCGACCATCGCACCATCAACCAACAACTGCGTTTCTTGCGATTTGGCGAAACGAAGTTGCGTTTCCGACGACGGATTCAAAGAGGAATCTAACTCGCTCATGCCAACCCCGAATCGAGAACAAGACGGGCCGCTTCCGACCAGACGACTGCGGAGAATTGTAACACCAACCGATAGGAAATACCGATCGTTTGCGAAGTAATTGAAAAAGTGCCCTTTCGGTATCTTGGAAGGCTGAGATAAACGAATAACCGCCGGATCAAAAAGCACACGTGAATTCGTTCATGGCTAACCGGCGTCACTCGTAAACGCACTCAAAACAGGAGGCAACTTTTAAGAATATTCACCGCAGCAGTCGTTGCTCCGGTGCGGCGGTCGCGCGATGGCGGTACCATGAAAACGAGCGTTTCGATGCGGGTTTTTAATGAAACTCGGGGAAACATTTTATTTTTGTGTCTTTCGTCATTTGTTGAGCAAGTTCATGCCCGTCGAAATGCAGTTGGCTCGGATCATTATTTCCGAGATCAGCGACAGCCAAGTGATCTATTTGAAGGAAGTGGACGGGGAACGGCAATTCCCGATTTTGATCGGAATTTTCGAGGCCACTAACATCGACCGCCGCGTTAAAGACGCCCAGACTCCGCCGCGTCCGCTGACTCACGACTTGATCGTAAAAGTCGCCGAAACCCTCGGCGGCGAAATCGACAGCGTCGTCATCAACGAGTTGTCTGACCACACCTACTACGCGGCGCTTCGGATTCGCAAAGACGGCGAGATCATCGAAGTTGACTCGCGACCGAGCGACGCGATCGCCGTCGCCGTCACCTTTCACCCACCGTTGCCGATCTTTGTCAGCGAGCAGGTGCTCGCCGAAGCGACGTCAAACCAGTAGATGGCGATCGTTCAACGCGAAAGATTTTCTAGACCATTACTTGAAGCGTGCTTGCCTACCCGCAATGGAGAGCTTGCAGTCATCAATCGATTGTTCAATATGAATTTCACTCTGCCGTGAAGTAGATTGTGCGGTTTTTAAGCAATGGTTCCGAAACAACTTCCTGGTTTTAGGTCGGCTATTTTCCACAGGTCCGCTACATCCCATCGGGAAAAAACGTCGGGACAGAATTGTTTCTCCGGCAATCTCTACTCGCCCAATTCGCGGATCGCATCGAGTACCTGACTGGCGTGTCCGTCGACCTGAACCCGTTTCCAGACCTTTCGCACTACGCCTTTGGAATCGACCAGGAAAGTGCTGCGTTGAATGCCCATCGATTTTTTTCCATACATGTTCTTTTCGCGATAAGCGCCAAACGACTCGGCAACCTCAAAGTCGGGATCGGCCAGCAACGGGAAATTGAGACCGTATTTATCACGAAATTTGCCTTTGCTTTCCGTCGTGCCACCGCTGATTCCAACGACCGCAGCCTTGGTGACGAGAAGATCATCCGCCGCGTCACGGAACGCGCAAGCCTCCTTCGTGCATCCGGGGGTGTCGTCTTTGGGATAAAAGAAAATGACCAGTGGGGCGCCCTTCCACGTCGCTGATTTTACCTTTTTTCCGTTATCGTCGGCTGCTGTAAACGCGGGCATCTTTGCCCCTTCTTCGATCCAGTCCGCCATGAAATGCTCCCCGACTTTGATTGTGAATCCCAAACACCATGCTGCGTCCAAATGTACGCGATCGCAAAGTGGGTCGTGACAGGGGTTCGAATTGCTGTAGAATCGCTGCACTTATGAATAACGAAGAATCCCCCAACGACGTCTCGCCCCCCAAACCAACTCCGTCCCAGGAGCGGTTCATTCGTCTGCCGACTGGTCAAGTCGATGAGATTTTGGCGGACGGCGAACTCGAGAGCGTCGACGTTTCTGAACCAGCGGTACCCAATCCACGAAAAACCCAGGTCAAAGATTACAGTTTGACCATGGCGAAAGCCGCTGCGGGCGTTGCGATTGACAACAATGGAACCGACGTCTTAGTGTTGGACGTCTGCGACCAAACGGCTTTGTTCGACTATTTCGTCATCGCGACGGGAACCAGTCGGCGACAATTGCATGCGATCAGCGAAGAAATCGATGACAAGTTGCAAAAAGACTTAGGCGATCGACGATTGGGCATCGAGGGTTACGAGGACAGTCGTTGGATCGTGTTGGATTACGGAAACGTGGTCGTTCACCTCTTCGACGAAGAAACGAGGTCGTACTATGATCTCGAATCGCTTTGGGCCGATGCCACCAACATCCCGCTCTCCGACCTCGGGTTGAGCGAATCCGGGACGTCACCTCGCACGGACAATTGATGCAGATTCTTGACCAATTGCGGCAACGGTTTGTTGCCGCATTGACCGTCGTTCTCGCCGATTACCCTCACCACGTCGACGAAGCCACCGCGTTATCACAAATGGTCCGGCCGACCACGGACCCCAGGCATGGAGATTACCAAGCCAATTGTGCGATGCCATTGGCGAAGACGATCGGCAAGAATCCGCGTGATGTCGCCGCTGGAATCGTCGCCGCATTGGCCATTTCGGATCTCTGCGAGCCCGCCGAGTTGGCCGGTCCCGGGTTCATTAATCTGCGGATGAAAAACGCGTACCTTGGCAAAAAGCTGGGAGAGTTATTGACGCATCATTCCGCCGGGGTGTCACCGGATCCCGAGCCGAAAACCATTGTGATTGATTATTCCAGTCCCAATGTTGCCAAACCGATGCACGTCGGTCACATCCGCAGCACGGTCATTGGCGATTCGCTGGCCAAGATACTGCGATGCCTGGGACACCGCGTGATTACGGATAACCACCTGGGTGACTGGGGAACGCAATTTGGGATGGTCATCTATGGGTTCAAGCATTTTGGCGATGAATCGGCGTTGGCGGATGCACCGGTCGCCGAGCTGTCGCGTTTGTATAAGGTCGTCAATCGGTTGATCGAGTATCACCAGGCGGTCGCAGGATGCTCAGCCGCCAAGGACGCCGTCACGCAGATGGAACGGGTCGTTGCGGAATCCCACAAACAAGCCGCCGCCGCCACGGATCCAAAGGAAAAGAAACACGCTGCGAAAGCGGTGGTTCAAAACGAGCGAAAGCTGGCCTCGTTGGTTGAGCAAGTCGAAAAACTTCAATCCTCGATTCAGGGCGTCGCGGATGATCCGGTGCTGTCCAAAGTCGCCAGCGAGCATCGCGAGATTGCCTCGGCGGTTTTGGAGGAGACGGCGAAATTACACCGGGGCGATAAGGAAAACCTGGAGTTGTGGAACCGGTTTCTGCCTTACTGCAAGGATGAAATCAATCGAGTATATGAACGATTGAACATCACATTTGACTACACCATGGGCGAATCCTTCTACCACGAGATGCTCGCCGGTGTTGTGACGGAGCTGCGTCAGAGCGGTTTGGCCAGCGATTCCGAGGGTGCGGTTTGTGTTTTTGTCCAGGGATTTGACGCCCCCATGATTGTCCAAAAACGCGATGGTGCGTTTTTATATGCCACGACTGATTTGGCGACGTTGGCGTATCGCCGCGACGAATTCAAGCCGGACGAAATTTTGTATGTCGTCGACACTCGCCAAAGTGACCATTTCAACAAGCTGTTCGCGGTCTCCAAATTGTTGGGTTTTGCCACCACGCGTCTTGTTCATGTGAATTTCGGAACGGTGCTGGGTGACGACGGAAAACCTTTTAAGACACGCAGCGGTTCATCCGTGGGTTTGGAATCGCTGCTTAATGATGCCGTTTCACGTGCGATGTCCGTCGTTTGCGACCCCGAGCGTACCTCGCGCGTCGAACCACCGCTGGATGATGCGGAGATGAAACGCATCGCGAATGCCGTCGGCCATGGGGCAATCAAGTACGCCGATTTGTCACATCACCGGACCAGCGACTACAAATTCGATCTGGAAAAGATGGTGTCCCTTGACGGCAATACGAGCGCTTACATTCAATACGCCTATGCCCGGGTGCAGGGAATCCTCAATCGTGGGGATACCAACGAGTTCGAGATCGCTGAAACCAACGCCAGCATCATCGTCGACCATCCGGCCGAGCGTGCCTTGGTGCTGCAATTATTGCGATTCGGCGAAAGCTTGCGTCAAGTTCGCGCGGATTATGCCCCCAACTTTCTGGTGGACTATCTATATGAAACCGCCAAAGCGTACGCCGTATTCAACGACGGATGCCCGGTATTGAAAGCCGACACCGCTGAATCGGTGGCGTCTCGATTGGCGCTTGTCGCCGCAACCGGAAAGGTTTTACGATCCGGACTACAACTGCTTGGGATTGAAGTCGTCCCACGCATGTGATCCCGCGAAAACAGCGTCATCTGCCGTCTCTGTGCGAACATTTGAAGAGGTGCCTTCCACCATCCTTCGCGGACGGTCGCGCAGTTTCTGAGTTGTTTCTCCAAGTAGGTTTTTTACACATTTCACTCGTCCTCCGGGCGAGCCGGGCCCCAGGCACGCAGAGGGACGAGCGTGAGGAACCATCCCGGCCCTGAAAGGCCGACCCTTCGCGACGCGGGAGTTTGAAGTGTCCAACGAACAGCAGCTTAAAAACTGCACGACCTCCGAGCGGGAGGGTAAGCCACTTATCGATTTTTCATTACTGAGTGCGGGTGGAAGAATCGGTGCGACGGTGCCATTTGGCCAGCGAGACCGGCTCAAGAGGTCGTTCCGAGTCTCTCTCGGATATGTACTTTACATTTTAACGGGCCAGTGGCGTCCCAGGGGGACAAAAATCGTGGATAGAATGTTGACAAATTATGATGGTTCCCCCTTTCATCCCAAAAAATACGCTATATAGTTCCCTGCTATCAATTACCGTTTGAGGTGATTGGAATGGTAAGGCATCTGAGGACGAACTCATTGCATGGACGCGATTGCGATCAACGAACAAAACTTTGATGGTTATTGTTCGTAAATGAAAGCGGAAGGTTTTCGGCCTGAGGTGTGACGAAGTGGTTCGCGGTGAATCGCTTCATTCATAGTGTCGATAATCCCGGCGGCAAGAATGCTTCCGGGATTGAAAAGAAAGGTAATCTCTCCGATGGCCAAAAAGTCTGGTGGAACGAACAAGTCCCAAGCGATCCGTGACTACTATGCCCAACATCCTGATGCAAAGCCGAAAGACATTTCGGCCGAACTGAAGAAGATGGGCGTCGATGTCACTCCCGCGTTCATTAGCACCATCCGAACAGGAATGGGCAAGAAAAAGAAAACGATGAAGTCGCCGTCGGCGAAAGCTTCGGTCAAAGCCGCACCAACCAAACGCGGTTCGAGTCCCAAAGCAGGCGTAAGCGTTTCGATCGAAAGCCTGATCAAGGCCAAGGGTCTAGTAAACGACCTGGGCGGCATCGACAACGCGATCGCAACCCTGACGGCGTTGAAGCGTCTTGCCGATTGATAGGGCATGTCGCCTTCAAGATGGGTTTTACTCTCCTGCCTCGCGGGAGAGTCTGGCACCGAGGCCCTGAGCGGTTCTTGGTTCAGTCCTGCTTCTTAAGACTCGGTTGCCGCTTCGCCTGCTAAAAACGGTTTTGACGATTGCGTGCCGTCACCGGCGGGCGTTGATGGCGTTTCTCGGGCCGATGCGTTGGTCTGCGCACGTGGAATGATTATGCTTACGTCTGACGGCGTTTTGCCTAAACAATCCACCCGCAATATCCCTTTTGAGTCCGATGGCCGAGAAACTCACGCCTGAACAATTCATGCAGCGCGTCATCGGTTGCGGCTTGGCCGAACCGATGGAGGTCGACCAGGCGCGCGCCGAATTGGGCGGTGTCGAGATTACGGTTCCCGAATTGGCCCGAGTCATGCAGCGTCGTGGCATCCTGACGACACTGCAAACCGACAAGCTTCTTAAAGGCGACCGAACGGGTTATTTCTATGGCGAGTTCAAAGTCACCTACCTGATCGGTGCGGGTACGTTTGCACGGGTGTACCGTGCCGCAAAGGGCGACAACGAAGCATTCGCGATCAAGGTATTGCGGAAACGATTTCGCGACCAAGCGGACCAATTGGATCAATTTCTTCGCGAGGCGAGGATGGGGTTGCGGTTGCGACACCCCAACATCGTCAGCATCTATTCAGTGGATCCGGATATCCGTAACCCCTACATGGTCATGGAATTTGTCGAGGGTCAAACGCTTCGCGAATTGGTGAGATTGCGGGGGAAGGTCGACCCGCTGACATCGCTGAAATTGATTTATGATGTTTGCTCGGGGCTCAGCTATGCGGCTAGTCTTGGGATCTCTCACCGTGATATGAAATTGTCCAACGTTCTCGTCGCCAGCGACGGACGTGCAAAGTTGGTGGACTTTGGTCTTGCGTCGCTGGCCGACCGATCCAACCCGGATCGATTGGCGGATTGTCCCAACGCGAGAGCAATCGACTATGCGGCACTGGAACGTGGTACTGGTGTCCGCAAGGATGATCCGCGAAGCGACGTCTATTTTGCCGGAATCATGCTGTACCACATGATTTGCGGGTCGCCGCCTTTGACCGAAACTCGCGATCGATTGCAACGTTTGAATGTCACGCGATTTCAACAAGTCACCCCGCTGCACGAAGCCGAGCCGACCAGTCCGCCTTTGGTGAATCAAATCGTTTCGCGTGCGATCGAGTTTGATCCTGCAAAGCGATTTCAAACCGCGGGTGAAATGCAGGCCGAACTGAAAAAGGCGATTGACCGCATGGAGCGTGGCGACACGTCCTCGGGACGCGACGGTGCACCGCAGATGGAGGCCAAAGGATATGAAGATGACGGCGGGTCGATCGACGAGGGAGAGGGTCGCGTCATCATGTTGGTCGAAAGCCAATTGGAATTACAAAATGCGATCCGCGAACGTTTGAAATCAAAGGGGTATCGCGTTTTAATTATCTCCAATCCCAACCGTGCGATCGAACGGTTTGTGGAGGGCGATACGTTCCCCGCCGACCTGGTGATTTTCTCTGCCGCCGAGCTTGGGCAATTGGCCCTTGAGGCACACAACATCTTCGCGGCCAACGAGCACACGAGCGAAGTCCCAACGGTTCTATTGGTCGACCGACGTCAGGAGCGAATCATCCAACAAGCCCGCCGCGGACCGCACCGGAAACTGTTGCCGCTGCCCTTGAAGGTGCGAGACTTGCGCGGTGCTCTGGTGTCACTATTGGCGGGCACGCCGAGAAGGCAGATGGGGAATTTTTAGTGGGAGTACAGGATGCTTGCATGAATCGTTGCTTACTATTCATTGCAGGCCGCGATAAGATAAACCCGCCGGCTCTCTTTCCCACGGTCCACGACTATGAACTTGGTGCCCCACCCCGTTTCGCATCGATTCTCGTTACGTGACGTTCCCGAATCGGAACTCTTTCGATCGTTTTCGCTGATCTCGATGGAAACGGGCGGATCGCATTTGATTGAGCTGACCGATGCGCAGGGTCAACACAACGCTTTAATGGCGATCGAAACCCCGGTTCGGCTTCATGTCAAAGGCGGGCTTG
>Ga0105045_10000622_pt1 | contig 26612 bp, 20 predicted proteins | sample MAT02_FD_78089 | JGI IMG/M metagenome (GOLD analysis project Ga0105045, IMG submission 78089) | Freshwater microbial communities from Lake Fryxell liftoff mats and glacier meltwater in Antarctica - MAT-02 (megahit assembly) | ecosystem: Environmental > Aquatic > Freshwater > Ice > Liftoff... | reverse complement strand
TTCCCAATCCTTGCGACGCCTTATGAGATTGGTTGCCATAGGGCACAACGCTGATACTATACAGTCGTTCAGCAAGGAATCGTTCGAGGATCTACCATGCCCCGCGACCCCCGCTTTGACGTACTTTTCGAACCGGTGAAGATCGGGCCGAAGCTGGCGCGGAACAGGTTTTTTCAGGTACCCCATGCCTCGGGCATGACCAACGCGGCGCCCCATGTCCGGGCCGCGTTTCGTGAAGCCAAGGCCGAAGGCGGCTGGGCCGTCGTCTCCACCGGGGCCTGTTCGGTGCATCCGTCCTCGGATGACAGCCCCTTTCCCTTTGCGACCCTGTGGGACCAGGCCGACTTGCGCAGCCATGCCTTGATGACCGAGGCCGTGCATCGTCATGGCTCGCTTGCCGCAGTCGAACTTTGGCATGGCGGGGCGGCGGCAGTGAACCGCACCACCAGGCACGCACCGCTGTCACCGTCTGGCATTCCATGGATGGCGACCCATGTGCCTTTCATGTCCTCGGCCCGGCCCAAGGTGATGGACGCAAGCGACATTCGCGATCTGATCCGCTGGCATGCAGATGCGGCGGTCCTGGCCGAACAGGCGGGGTTCGATATCCACTACGTCTACGCAGGCATGGGCTATCTGCCCTATCAATTCCTGCTGTCGGACTACAACCAGCGCACCGATGACTATGGCGGGTCGGTGCGCAACCGCGTGCGTCTGGTGGAACAGTTGATCGACGCGGTGCGCGAGGCGACGCATGGGCGTTGCGCGGTTGCCTTGCGGATGTCCATGCAGGAACTGCGCAGTCGCCCGTCGGACAGTGCCCCGACCGAGGCACATGAGGTGATCGGCCACCTGAAGGACGCGCCCGACCTTTTTGACGTGAAGATGGACTATTCGGCAACCGATTGCGCGGCCAGCCGCTACACCCCGGAAGGCAGCCACGAGTCGGTGGTGGATTTCCTGAAAACAGTGACCGACAAGCCGGTCGTCGGAGTGGGCAGATTCACCTCGCCCGATACAATGGTGTCAATGATACGGCGCGGTGTGCTGGATTTCATAGGTGGCGCGCGGCCTTCGATTGCCGACCCGTTCCTGCCCAACAAGATTCAGGAGGGACGGGTCGAGGACATCCGCGAATGCATCGGCTGCAATATCTGCATCGCAAGCTGGCACGATGGCGTCTGGGTCCGCTGCACGCAGAATCCCACTGCGGGCGAAGAATGGCGGCGCGGATGGCACCCCGAGATCTTGCGGCGCGATGGTGCCGGGCAGGTGCTGGTAGTCGGGGCAGGACCGGCGGGGCTGGAGGCGGCGCTGACGCTGGCCCGGCGAGGGCATGACGTGGCGCTGGCCGACCGCGCGCGCGATTTTGGCGGCCGTTTGCGCTGGGAAAGCACGCTGCCGGGGTTGAATCAATGGCACCGGGTGGTGGATTACCGGATGGGCCAGTTGCGCAAACTTCCCAACGTGGCGCTTTACCCGGAAAGCGACCTGACCGCTCAGGATGTGCGCGACTTCGGCGCCGAGCATGTGGTCATTGCCACCGGCGCGCGCTGGCTGCCGCATCTTTGCGGTGCAAATGAACTGCCCTCTGGCCCGCTGACGGCACCTCGCGTCTACACGCCCGACGATCTGGCTGCGGGGGCGGTGCCGGAGGGTCCGGTCGCGGTGTTCGACTATGACAACTACTACCTCGGCTCGGCCATAGCCGAGCAGTTGGCGGGGCAGGGGCTGGCCGTGACCTACATCACAACGGCCGGGGCGGCCGCGGCCTGGGGCTTCATGACGAACGAGCAGCCGCTGGTGCATCAGTCCTTTGCCAGGAAGGGAATCGCGCTGCGCACGCTGGAAGTCGTCACGGCCTTTGACGGCGAGGTGCTGCAGACGGCGCAAACCTTCAGTGGCGAGGCGCGCGACATCGCGGTGCGCTCGCTGGTCATTGTGGGTTACCGCGCGGGGGGAAGCGCGCTCTATGACGCGCTGGGAGGGGATGCGCGGCCCGGCCACCTGCACCTGACCGGAGACGCCAATGCGCCGGGGGCGGTCGTGCACGCGGTCTATCAGGGGCACAAGACGGCGCGCGAACTGGGGCTGGCGGCGTCGCAGATCATGGTGCGACGCGATGCGCCCTTTGCCCCGCGCGATTTCCATCTGCCCGAGGCCGCCGAATGACCCGGGCGGAGGGTCGCAGACGGCACGCAAGCCGCGCCCCCGGCGGGGTGCCGCAGCGGCCCTTCGGGCAGGTGGAGCGTCAGATGCCGCCGGTGCGCGTGATCAGCGACGATCAGGTGGCCGCAATTCATGCCGCCGCACTGCGGGTGCTGGCCGAACAGGGAATGCGGGTGCTGCACGGGCCAGCGCGCGACCTGTTCGCGACAGCCGGGGCCGAGGTGACGGGCGAGACGGTGCGACTCGACGCGGGGCTGGTGGCGGAACGGTTGGCGACGGTGCCCGCAGGGTTCACGCTCGAGGCGCGAAACCCGGCGCGAAACCTGCGGCTGGGTGGGGGGTACTGTGTCTATGGTGCGGTCGGCGGCCCGGCTTACGTCATGTGCAACGACAAGGGCCGCCGGGATGGCACTTATGCCGAAATGTGTGATTACATGCGGCTGATCCAGACCCTCAACGTCATCCACCAGGAAGGTGGCGGGCCGTTCGAACCGCTGGATTTGCCTGCCAACACCCGGCACCTGGATATCTATCACGCGCAGATCCGGCTGGTGGACAAAAGCTGGCAAACGCAGACACTTGGCCTGAGCCGCACGATGGACGGCATCGAGATGGCGGCGATCATGCTGGGCACTACGGCGCAGGGGTTGGCCGGACGACCGCTGCTGTTGGGCATCATCAACACCAACTCGCCCCTGCAACTGGACGTGCCGATGGCCGAGGGGCTGATCGCGATGGCCGCGCACGGCCAGGTGAACGTGATCACGCCTTTTACGCTGGCGGGGGCGATGGCACCCGTGACGCTGGCTGGCGCGCTTGTCTTGCAGCATGCCGAGGCGATGGCCGGAATAGTGCTGACCCAGATCGTGCGGCCCGGTGTGCCGGTCATGTATGGCGGGTTCACGTCGAACGTAGACATGCGGTCAGGCTCTCCCGCATTCGGGACGCCGGAATATGCCAAGGCCGCGCAGGCCTCTGGCCAGTTGGCGCGCCATATCGGCGTTCCGTTCCGGTCGTCGAACGTGACGGCAGCAAACGAGGTGGACGCGCAGGCGGCCTACGAATCGCAGATGGCGCTCTGGGGTGCGCTGACGGGCGGGGCGCATCTTCTCAATCATGCGGCGGGGTGGCTGCATGGCGGGCTGACGGCGAGTTTCGAGAAACTGATCCTCGATGCCGAGATGCTGCAGATGATGGATGCTTATTTCGAGCCGATGGCGACGGACCCAGGTGCCCTTGCGCTGGACGCGATCCTGGAGGCCGGGGCAGGCGGGCATTTCTTCGGCACCGCGCATACGATGGCGCGCTATGAGACAGCGTTTCACGCACCGATGTTGTCGAATTGGGACAACCATCCAAACTGGCTGCTGAAAGGCGGGATCGACGCCCGCAGCCGTGCCAACACGGTGTGGAAAGATCTCTTGGCGGTGGCAGAGGATCCCACGCTGGACCCCGCTATCGACGAGGCGCTGAGCGACTATGTCACCCGCCGCAAAGCCGAGGGCGGGGCACCGATGAACTGATAGGAGGGGGCAAGGGCATGGACATACGAACCGAATTTCCCTTCGGCCTGATCGAGGTCGAAAACCTCTGGGTTCCTCTGCCCGACGGCACCCGTCTGGCCGGGCGGTTGTGGCTGCCCGATGGTGTCGGAAAGGTGCCTCTGATCCTCGAATACCTGCCCTACCGCAAGCGCGACGGCAACCGGGCGCGGGATGAGGGGATGCACCGCTACCTTGCGCGGCACGGCTATGCGTGCCTCCGGCTCGACATCAGGGGTACGGGCGACAGCGAAGGCACCCTTACCGACGAGTACAGCGTTCAGGAACAGCTTGACGGCGTGGCCGCCATCGACTGGCTTGCCAGACAGGAGTGGTGCGACGGGCAAGTTGCGATGTATGGCATCAGCTGGGGCGGGTTCAATGGGTTGCAGATTGCCGCCCGCGAGCCGCCCGCGCTGAAGACGATCATCACCGTCGGGTCGACCGACGACCGATATGCCACCGATATCCACTGGGTCGGCGGTTGCCTGTCGAAGGATAATTTCGACTGGTCCTCGACCATGTTCGCAATGCAGGACCTGCCGCCTGACCCTGCAATCGTCGGCGATCTGTGGCGCGAGATGTGGCAGGCGCGGATGAAGGCAAATGCGCCATGGATCCTGAAATGGCTGCAACACCAGTCGCGTGATGCCTATTGGCAGCAGGGGTCGGTCTGCGAGGATTTCAGCAAAATCACCATTCCGGTCTATGCCGTGTCTGGCTGGGCCGACAATTATTCGGAAAGCGTGCCGCGCCTGCTTGCGGGGCTGTCGGGGCCACGCCTGGGGCTGATCGGGCCCTGGGCGCATTCTTTCCCGCATGACGTGACAGTCAAACCGGCGATTGGTTGGCTGCAGGAGGTGCTGCGCTGGTGCGATCACTGGCTGAAGGGGCAGGATACGGGGATCATGCAGGAACCCATGCTGCGGGTCTGGATGCAGAACCATGTGCCGCCGCGGACCTGCTATCTGGAACGGCCCGGCCGTTGGGTCGGCGAAGAAACCTGGCCCTCGCCCCACATCGTGACGCAGCGCATGTCCCTTGGGCCGTACGGCAGGCTGGGCGTGCAGGGGGCCGAAGCCGCCACCATCTGCTCGCCGCTGTGGGTTGGCCTGACTGCGGGCGAAGTCGGGCGCTACGGGGATGAGGCGGAATGGGCCACCGACCAGCGCGAGGATGACGGCGGGTCGCTGGTCTTCGTCAGCGAACCCTTGGCAGAGCAGCTGGAGATTCTGGGCGCGCCGCAACTGCACCTGCGCTTTGCCAGCGACAAGCCGCAGGCGCTGGTGTCAGTGCGGGTGAATGACGTGGCTCCCTCCGGCGCCTCGACCCGCGTGACCATCGGGCATCTGAATCTGTGCCACCGCCACGGACATGGGACCCCGCAGGATCTGGTGCCGGGACAGATGGAGACGGCATCGGTCGATCTCGACGACATCGCCCACAGCTTTCCGGCGGGGCATCGCATCGCTGTGTCGATCTCGACGGTCTATTGGCCCATCGCCTGGCCCTCGCGCGAGTTGGCCACCCTGACCATCCAGCTTGGCGACAGTGCCTTGGACCTGCCCGTCCGTCCGCCACAGGCATCCGATGCCGAGTTGCGCGCCTTTGATCTGCCCGAGGCCGCCGAGGCTGACCAGCAGCATGATCTGCCGCCCGATCCTGCTGCACCCACGATCCGCCGCGCCGTCCATCGTGATCTTCTGACCGGAGAGATGGTGGTAAACTTTCCACGATGGACTTATGCCACGGACATGCCCGCCATCGGTCAGACCCATCGCGGCACCGGCCTTGCCCGCTACCGCATCACTGACGGCGACCCGCTTAGCGCGCGTTGCGAAACCCGCTATACTGTGCAGATCGAACGTCCCGATGGGACCTTTGGCCACGAAAGCGAGGGCTCTTTGTCCTGCGACGCCACCCATTTCATCGTCCAAATGCGCCTGCGCCTCACTGAAAACGGGTCTGAGGTCTTTGCCCGCGACTGGAACGAGAGGGTCCCGCGTGACCATACCTGACCATGAAGGGGGGCGTCTCTGATGCTGGCCTACGCGATCCGGCGGCTGGGGCTTTCGCTTCTAATCCTGGTTGTGGTCATGACCGCCATGTATGCGATGGTCTTTCTGGTGCCGGGCGACCCGGCATCCCTTGCACTTGGCCCGCGCGCGACACCCGAACTGAAAGAGGCGCTGCGCGAACGGATGGGGCTGGATCAGCCGGTCCTGACGCAGATCCTCTATTTCTTTGGCAATGTGCTGCAGGGCGATCTGGGAACGGATGTCTGGTCGAAGCGCCCGGTTCTGGGCCAGATTCTAGAAGTGTTTCCCAACACGCTGATCCTTGGCGTGGTGGCGCTTGGATGGGCGCTTGCCATGGGCATCCTTCTGGGCTGCGCGGCGGTGATCTGGCGCGACACGCTGGCGGACCGGCTTCTGGGGGTGCTGTCGGTCAGCGTCATTTCTGTCCCGTCCTTTGTGGTCGCGATCTACGGTTTGATCATTTTCGCGGTCTGGCTGAACTGGCTTCCGGCCATCGGAGCGGGCCAGAAGGGCGATATCGCCAGTCAGGCCCGTGCACTGATCCTGCCTGCCTTCGCGCTGGGAATCGGCTGGGTCGGCTATTTGGCCCGCCTGATCCGCGCCTCGATGCTGGAGGTGATGGAGGCCCCCCACATCCGCACCGCCCGCGCCTTCGGCATGTCGGAACGGGACATCGTCTTTCGCCATGCTCTACGGGTGGCTATCGTGCCGACCATATCGGTCCTTGCTGTAGGGTTCGGGTCGATCCTGTCCAGTGCGGTTTTTGTGGAAAGCGTGTTTTCCCGGCCCGGCATCGGCACGCTGATCACCGCTGCCGTGGAAAAGCGGAACTATCCGGTGGTGATGGGCACGGTTCTTTTCATGACGGCTTTTTACCTGGTCGTCGTCACCGCCGCCGATCTGTTGATCGCCAGGCTGGATCCAAGGGTGCGCGATGTCCTCCGCGGCTGAAGACACCGCCCTTCCCGCCCGACGCGGTATTGGCCGGGCGCTTCTTGGAGCTCCGATGGGACTGGCCGGACTGGCGCTGGTGGTGACCTTTCTGGCCATGGCGCTGCTGGCCCCCTGGGTTGCGCCCTATGACCCCATCGCGCTGAACGTAAAGGCCAAGTTCCTTCAGCCTTCTGCCGCGCATTGGGCGGGCACCGATCATCTGGGCCGCGACCTTTTTTCGCGCATCATCTGGGGGGCTCGGCTGGCGCTTGGCATCTCGATCACCTCGGTCGGCATCGCGGGGACGATCGGGCTCGTGCTGGGGCTGGTCGCGGGCTACGGGCCGCGCTGGCTGGACAGTGGGCTGGTCCTGATCTTCGACAGCATGTCCTCCTTGCCGATGATCTTCTTTGCGCTCGCGGTGATCACCGTGCTTGGCCCCGGCACCACGACACTGATCCTGGTAATCGTGCTGGTGTCGTTCCCATCCTACGCCCGGCTGATCCGCACCCAGACCCTTTCCCTTGCCGGGGCCGACTACATCCTGGCCGAGCGTGCCATGGGGGCCGGGCCCGTGCGCATCATCTTCCGGCATCTGTTGCCGAATGTGGTGGGGCCGATGGTCATCCTGATCTGCATGGACATTCCCGTGGTCATCATGCTGGAGGCGGGGCTGAGCTACCTTAACCTTGGTGTGAAACCGCCGTCGCCGTCCTGGGGCAACATTCTGGCCGAAGGCTACAATGCCCTGCGCCAGGCCCCGCATATAGTGATCGTGGCGGGTATTCCACTGGTACTTGCGACGCTGGGGTTCACCTTTCTGGGCGAGGGCCTGCGCGATGCTCTCGACCCGCGCGGCGCCGGGCGGAGATGGGCATGACAGCCGTCCTGTCTGTGGAAAACCTGTCGGTCGCATATCGCGTGCCCGGGGGCACGCTGCGGGCGGTGCGCGACGTGTCTCTTTCGGTTCAGCGCGGCGAGGTGCTGGGGATCATGGGCGAAAGCGGCTGTGGCAAGTCCACGCTGGCAGCAGCGATGATCAACCTGATGCCATCGGGCGCCGAGGTGTTGCAAGGTGCTGTGCGGCTGAACGGGATTGACCTGCTGACCCTGTCCCCGGCCGCGCAGCGTGCCCTGCGCGGCCGGTCGGTGGCGATGGTGTTTCAGGACCCGATGACCGCTTTCAACCCGGTACTGAGCATCGGCCGGCAACTGGCCGATTTCGCGGGGGCTCATGACCGCGCCCGCGCAACGCCCGACTTGATGGCCGCCATGCTGACCCAAGTCGGCATCCCCGACGCCGCGCGCTGCCTTGGCAGCTATCCGCATGAGCTGTCGGGCGGTATGCGCCAGCGTGTCGCCATTGCAGCGGCCTTGTTGATGCAGCCTGACGTGCTGATTGCCGATGAACCAACCACCGCACTGGATGTGACGATGGAAGCGCAGATCATCCACCTGCTGCGCGACCTGCGAACCAGCTTTCAAGGGGCCATCGTGATCGTGACCCACCATTTGGGCGTGATCGCCGAACTTTGCGACCGGGTGGCAGTGATGTATGCGGGCGAGGTGATCGAGGACGGCTCGGTCGACGCCATCTTCCACGATCCGCAGCATCCCTATACCCGGGCATTGCTGGCCTGCGACCCGGCAGTGGTCGATCCCTCCTCTGGCCGCCTGCCAACCATTGGTGGCCGCATCCCCGATCTGACCGCCCTTCGCCCGGGCTGCGCGTTCCTTCCGCGATGCACTGTGGCGCTATCCGCCTGTCAACGCCCGCCGCCACGTATTGCTTTGGCCAAGGGCCGGTCCGTGCTTTGCCACCGGGGGACGGAATGACCCCGGTGCTGGAGCTGCAGAAACTTTCGGTAGGTCTGCCATTGGGTGGGTTCCTGTCGCGGGCGCGGCTGCCAATCCTGCAGGACGTGAGCCTGACTGTCTCGCGCGGGGAAAGCGTGGCGCTGGTGGGCGAAAGCGGATCGGGCAAGACCACCCTCGCGCGCGCAATCATGGGGCTGCAGCCGATCAGCGGGGGCGCAATCCGTTTTGATGGACAGGTTGTGGCCGGACCGGCGGCCCTTGCCCGGCTGCGCCGCGACGCTGCGCTGATGTTTCAGGATGCGACTGCCTCACTGTCGCCCCGGCTGACGGTGGGCTATCTCGTGACCGAGCCCTTCCGTATCCATGGCCAACCGCTGCCTGACTCTGACCGCATGGCCCGCGATCTGCTGGCGGCGGTAGGATTGCCGCCCGCCATCGCGCGGCGTTACCCGCACGAGCTTTCTGGCGGGCAGGCGCGCCGCGTCGGCGTGGCGCGCGCCCTGGCGCTGCGTCCCCGCCTTGTGATTGCCGATGAACCGACTGCAGGCCTGGATGTGTCGGTCCAGGCCGAGGTCTTGAACCTGATGGCCGATCTGCGCCGCGACATGGGGCTGGCCTACCTGATCATCACCCACAACCTGGCGCTTGTCCGGCACGTCGCTGACCGCATCGCCGTGCTGTATCTGGGCCGCGTGGTCGAAGAGGGACCGACCGCGCAGGTCTTTGCCGCGCCCGCGCATCCTTACACCGCCAGTCTGATCGCCGCAGAACCGAAACCCGACCCCCGCCTGCGCCGCGCCGATCTGCCGATCCGGGGCGAGGTGCCCTCGGTGCTGCGCCGCCCGGCGGGCTGCGAATTTCACACGCGTTGTCAACTGGTGCGCGACATCTGTCGCCGTGTGGCGCCTGATCTGAACCTTACGGCCCCGGATCGCCGGGCAAGCTGCCATTTTGCCGATCAACACCAACAACAGGGAGAACACCATGGAGTGGAGAACTGACAGACGCGGATTCCTTTCGGCTGCGGGCGTGGGCATAGCCGCCGCCAGCACGCTGCCCCGCTTTGCATGGGCCGCCGAAGGGGGCACGCTGCGCCTGCGCGCAGGTGCGGACTTTCAGGTGCTGGACCCCTTCGGCATCAACGGAGAGCTGGACGACATCATCCCCCGCTGCACCAACGTCACCCTCGTGCGGCTTGGCGACATGCGCGACGGCAATCAGTGGCGGCCTTGGGCTGCGGAAAGGATCGAATGGCTGGACGGAACCCGCCTCGCCTTCACTCTGCGCGAAGGGCTGAAATGGACCGGCGACTTCGGCCCAGTCACCGCGGCGGATGTCAAGTTTTCCTTTGAGCGCATCGCTGGGTCGGACAGCGCCTGGGCCTATCAGTTCGAAAAGCTGAAGGAGGTCGAGGTGATTGACGACCGCAACGGAATCATCCACCTGACGGAACCCTTTGCACCTTTTATGGTGATCGCACTGCCCTATTACGGCGGCCATATTGTCTGCCAGAAGGCTGTCGAAGCGGCAGGTGGCAGCTACACCACTGAAATTCCGGCGCAATGCGGCCCTTATCTCTTCGACACATGGGAGCAGAACCAGAAGGTCACACTGGTGGCAAACCCCGACTGGACGGGCGAGCAACCGGCCTTCGACCGGGTTGAGTTCTACATCGTCACCGATGATCAGGCAGCACTACTGGCATATGAGGCAGATGCCTACGACTTCACCCGTGTTGCCGTAGGGGCCGCGGCGCATTTGCAAGAAAACATGCCTGCAGGGGGTGCATTGATCGAAGCGGCGTCCACCCGCTATGCTTGGCTGACAATCAACATGAACGCCGAGCCGCTGAAGGACGCCCGCGTGCGGCAGGCAATCCAGCTGGCTTATGACGGCCAGGCGGTGCTGGACGGTGCCTATGATGGGCTGGTGCAGCGGGCGACCGGGGTAGTGCCACCGACCTCGGGCTTTGCGCGGCCCGAGAATCTGATGGCCGCGCGCGACGTGGACAAGGCCCGCGCACTGCTGGTCGAGGCCGGGGTCGAGGGGTTGGAACTGAACCTCTACGCGCTGACTGACGGTACCAGCCAGACTATCGCCCAGATCATCCAGGCCAATCTTGCCGAGGCGGGGATCACGATCAACATACAACCGGTCGAAGATGCCGCCTACTGGGCGCTTGGCGACATGACGGCGGGCGAGGGTTACAAATCCATCGAACTTGTGCTGATGAACTTTGCCGGTGGCATCGACCCGACCGAAAATCTGGTCTGGTTTCGCCCCGACCAGATCGGCGTCTACAACTGGTCGTTCTTTGACAGCGCCGAATACGAAAGCCTTTACCAGTCGTCGATGACTGAGCAGAACCCCGAAAAGCGCCGGGACATGTTCAACCGGATGGAAGACCTGATGGAGGAATCCGGCGGATTTGTCTTTATCTGCTTCGAGCCCTATCTTGCGGTCCACGACGCTAATCTGGTGCCGGTTATCCTTGCAGACGGTCATCCCGATCCGGTTGCCTTCCGCTTGGCCTGACCATTGCCAAAGGACAACGACGTGACTGCTGCGCCCCGAATAAAGGCTCGCCTGTCGTCTGCAGACCGGCGGGCCCTCCTTGAGGACGCCGCCCGCGCCTGCATGGCGCGCGGCGGTATCCGAGCGTTCACTGTCGACAAGGTCGTGGCCGAGGCAGGCGTGTCGCGCGGCCTGATCACGCATCACTTCGGGTCGATGGACGGGCTTCTGGTGGCGGTTTATAGCCGCATGTACGGCGAATGGATCGCCGCAATTTCCGCCCAGCGCCCCGGCCTGAGCCGCCTTGAAGCATTGATCGATGCGCTGGTTTCGCCCGCCCTGTTCAGCCGCGATGTGCTGAACATCTGGCTGACACTGTGGGGAGAGATCGTCAACAACCCCGTGCTTCGCGCCGAACACCGCGCGCGCTACAGCGAATATCGGGCCACCATCGCCGCGATCCTGCGCGAGACGGCACCTGACCACCCGGACTTTGACGCCGACACGGTCGCCACCGCCTTCATCTGTCTGATTGACGGACTTGGGGTGCAGCGCTGCGTCGAACCCGCGCTTTTGTCCGAACCTGCTGCCCGGGCCGCCTGCTGGGCGCTGTTGGCGCCCCATGTATTGCGCGAGTACGCCGTGCGAAGTGACGACGTATGAGACGTGCCGGGTATCGGATTTGAGTGACGATGAACGCCAGATCCACTGCGTTGAACTCCGCCCTTTCACAGCCAATGGCGGCCGGTCGCGCGATCCTGCCGGGGGGCGGGTTTCTATGCACTTGGGGCCGAATGGCCGGCGTTCCGGGTGTTCGTCGGCAGCCCGCGCCTGCGCGCCTCTGACCGGGCCTTCCTCGGCTGGGTCCGGACGAAGGAGGGCTTAAATGCCGGACGGGCGGCCCCGAAAGGAACCGCCCGTCCGTCCCCACCCCCCAAGGGGTGGATTGAGTGTAGCCAGATCAGGCCGCTAACTTGCGCCGCCGCATCAGGGCGAGGCCCGCCACCGCGCCGACCAACAGTAGCCCGGTCGCCGGCAGCGGGATCGGGGCGGCCGTGCCGAACAGCGTGATGTTCGACAGGCTGGGGGTCTTGCCGCCTCGATTTTTCAGGTCGATCATGCTCCAGGTGCCCGAGGTGAAACTGGTATCGAGCAGATAGACGAAGGACGTGGTCGCGCCCTTAAGTGCGATCGCATAAAGCTCGCCCGCACTGAAGGAAAGGCCGTCGAGCAGCGACCAGGTGCCTGTCAACTTGGTGGAACTGAAGGAGATCTTCAGGTATTTGCCCACCATGTCAGGCAGGTTGATCTTGTCGCCGAACGTCCAGGTCTCGGTCGTGAAGATGTCCTGGGCGTTCATCTGCGCAAGCTTGGTGTTGCCGCCCGAGCCGAGCGGGCTGGCCTGCGCGCAGGCGGTCGAAGTGCTGATCCCGGCGCCGGCGCCGCCAAAGGTGCAGCTGCCGCCCAGGTTCTTGACCGTGGCGGCACCGCCCGCAGTGCCGAAGGCGGCAGCAGCAGCAAGTACGACCCCAGCCACAAGACTGCGGGCCGAAATGGTTTTAAACAGGTTCACTTATTCCTCCTCTGAAAGATACTACGCTTGGCACCTGATCGTCGCGAATCCAGTCCGACCTCGCCGAACCGCATTCATGCCCAGAAATTGCCACAGTTTGGAGTGGCTGGCAAATGGGTTCTCACGCGCCACAACCTGTGGTGGAAGCTTCCCGTTTTCTGTCGACAATTGCCACCCATGCCGCGCATTTCCAACGGTCCCGGAACCGGCGGGGCGCGCTCCGGGCCACTGCCGCCGCCGGGAATCGCCGGTGTGGCGTTTGGTTCCGGGTTTCGCCGCAGGAAGTAGATCAGAGTCCAGCGGCCTTGGTGAGATTGACAACCTTTCCCTGCGACGCAGGTAATGCCGGGTCGTCTCGGCGCTGGCATGACAAAGCTGCTTTTGGACATATCGTTCGTCCACCTCTGTACTGCTGGCCAGACCCGCGCGCAGCGAATGGCCCGAGAACAGCCTGATCCGCTCGGTCTCGGGCGCGTGGGGCGCGATGTAAAGCCCGATGAGTTCAGGTGACGGGCCACGCGCATCCGGCACCAGCGAGCGAAGTCGGCCCAATCCTTGGCATAAGCCATCAGCGTGTTTTCAGAAGCTGCCGCCGGCGCATGTCCCGCGCGGTCCCGACCAGCCGGTCAAGCGCGCCGGAACCTTGAGCGACGATTTGCTGGTCGTGCACCTGCAGACCGATCTTATCGGGATTCCCGCCTCGCTCATTTTCGCGCCCTTGCGAGAAGTCGGGCGCCATGCTGCTTTTCCTGGTCTGACGCCGCAGGTTGAAATCGGCGGGGCACAGCGGATCGTCAAGTAGGGCGCTTCATCGTCCCGCAGGCAGGTCGGATAGAACTGCACCCAGCATGGCTGCGCGTTCGGGGTACCGACACTGCGCAGCAGGGCGGTTAAGCGCGTCGCGCATGGCACGCTGCTCCCCGGTCATCGCCTCATCAGGGCACAGAAGATCTTCGGCCGTGAGCATGAGGCCGTGTATTGCGTCCGACCGATGGGCGAAGCCCCGCCGCGACAGGGCGGCATCGAAGCCCCGGAGGTCGCGGTCGGAAACTCCGATGCCGATCACCCGAGGCCGGCTCGCGTTGGCTATGGCGCTCGGAGCCATGATTGGCCGTGTTGTGGATCGACTTCAGGCTGAACCCAATAACTGGCAGCCAGATCGGCCGCAGAGAAACCCTGAGAACGCTGGCGATGCTCAGGCGCTCGGCCTCGGTCAATCCGCGGTCACGTGACATTTTGAAGTCACCATTCCTATTTCTTGCCAACTTCGTGCAAACCCATCGACTGCCAGCGCAAGCGCAGCCAACGCGGACTGGCAGGCGCATCCCGTCGTCCGCATCGCGCATTGCGGTCTTTGTCAGGGTGTGGATTGGCAAAGGCTGCCCGCACTCCCCCCGCTTCTTCCGCGTGGGCGGGCACGTCCTGTGGTCCATCGACCGCGCGTCCCTGCGCTGAACTCTTGGGTAGGTGCGCCATGACCTGCCCGACCCTTCCTCGGTTCTTCCCTTGTCTTGCGCTCCCGCACCCTTAAGGTTGCTCTGAACTCCTGCGCCCGGAACGGAAATCATGCCCAGCCTTCACCCCATCCTGCTCTGCGGCGGCTCTGGCACCCGGCTCTGGCCCCTGTCGCGGAAGAGCTTTCCCAAGCAGTTCGTGCCGCTGACAGGCGAGGCCACGCTATTCCAGACGGCCGCGTTGCGGATGGACGGGGTGGCGGGGGTGGCACCGCCGGTCGTGATCACGAATTCCGACTTCCGCTTCATCGTGACCGAGCAGTTGTCACATGCCGGCATCGACCCTGGTGCGGTGCTGATCGAGCCAGCGGCCCGCAATACCGCCCCCGCGATTCTGGCCGCAGCGCTGCACCTTCTGACCACCGAGCCCGACGCGCTGATGCTGGTGATGCCGACCGACCACGAGATCCCCGACGTGGCGGCGTTCCGCGCCACGGTGGCCGCCGGCCTTGCCCGCGCCGAGGCCGGGCGGATCGTCACCTTCGGCATCCACCCTGACCGGGCCGAGACGGGCTACGGCTGGCTCGAGCTTTCCGCTCCTCCCGAAGGCGGCGCGCCGCAGTCGCTGGTCCGCTTCGTCGAGAAACCCGGGATCGAGCGCGCCAGGGCGATGCTGGCCGAGGGGCGGTATCTGTGGAACGCCGGCATCTTCCTGATGTCGGCCTCCACGTTGAAGGCCGCCTTCGCCACCCATGCGCCCGATCTTCTGGAGCCGGTCGCCGCGGCTGTCGCCGAGGCGCGCGCCGATCTGGGATTCCTGCGGCTTTCCCCCGCTCCCTGGGCGCGTGCGCGCGATGTCTCGATCGACTACGCGGTGATGGAGCGGGCAAAGAACCTTGACGTCGTGCCCTTCGCCGGCGCCTGGTCGGATCTCGGCGATTGGAACGCGGTCTGGCGCGAGGGCACCGGGGGTGGGGCGGCGGAGGGGCTGGTCACCCACGGGACGGTGACCGCAATCGACTGCGCGGGTAGCCTGATCCGGTCCGAGGCCGAGGGTCAGCATGTCGTCGGCATCGGGCTGACGGACATGATCGTCATCGCCATGCCCGACGCGGTCCTGGTCGCCGACCGGTCCCGCGCGCAGGAGGTAAAGGAGGCGGTCGCCGCGCTGAAGCGGGCCGGCGCCCGCCAGGCCGAGATCTTTCCCCGTGACCACCGGCCCTGGGGCTGGTTCGAGACGCTGGTGCTGGCTGACCGGTTCCAGGTCAAGCGCATCGTCGTCCACCCCGGCGCGGCGCTCAGCTTGCAAAGCCACGTCCACCGCTCCGAGCACTGGGTCGTCGTCTCGGGCACCGCGAAGGTCACCGTCGACGGCGAGGTGCGGCTGCTGAGCGAGAACCAGTCGGTCTATGTGCCACTGGGCGCCGTGCACCGGATGGAGAACCCCGGCCGCGTGCCCATGGTGCTGATCGAGATCCAGACCGGGTCCTATCTGGGTGAGGACGACATCATCCGCTACGAGGACGTCTATTCCCGCGGCCAGGGGGCCAAGGGCTGATGCGGATCTCGGTGATCGGTGTGGGGTTTGTTGACCTTGTCCCGGGGGCAGAGGCGCTGGTCCTGCTGACCGAGCGGAACGAGTTCCGCGACTGGACCTTGGGCGACTTGCCCGGGCCATGAAGGTTGCGCGGATGGCCGACCTCAGGAACGTTTTACCCGCCCGAGGACGTGGCCGCAGCGGGCTTTGCAGGCTATGCGGGCGTGGGGCGCAGATAAGCACAGCGCCCCGAGTTCTCTGGAATCGCGCGGCCCCGCTCACTCCAGTTCCCGGATCGTGCCGCCGTCGAATTCCAGCACCTCGATGCCGACGAGGAAATCCGACCCCATCGGCCCGGTGATGCGGTAACCTGCTCCCTCGGGTTCGACGGCGTGGTCGTCCGGCGTGCCCTGCAGGACATAGGTGTCGGTGCCCGCGCCGCCGTTGATCCCGTCGTTGCCGGGGCTCGCGATGAAGACGTCGTCGCCACCGCGGCCCAGAAGGTAGTCCTCCTCGGCCGTTCCGGCCAGACGGTCGGGTCCCTCCGAGCCCTCGACAATCACGCCGTGGAGATACTGCGGGCCCCCGCCCTCGCCCCACCAGGACCCGCCGCGGGCCTGACGCGACAGCACGAAATCGGCCCGGGGCGTGCGGTCGCCCCGGTGGGCCAAAAGCCCCCAGGAGCCCCAGCGTGAGGGAGTGCCCATCTCGGTGTAGTGCATGAACGGACCCTGTCCGATCGCGGCCCAGCCGTCCCAGATCTGGGCGTAGAGCGCCTCCATCTCGGGGCTGCGGACGAAGCCCGACAGGACCTCCTGCAAGGCCTCCGCCTGATCCTCGCCAAGGTCACGGACGCCGAAGCTGTGATGCACATGCTGGCCGCCCTCGTAGAGCACGAGCCGCAGCCCGTGCCGGTCGGCGATGGCCTTCTGCTCGGCAAGCTTGGCCAGAACTTCGGGGATCGAGTCGCGCAGGCGGTCGTCGAGTGCGAGCCGCTCGAACATCCAGCCGTAGGAACGCCCTCCCGGGGTCCCCGCGCGCAGCGCCAGTTCCTTGCGCAGGTCGGCGTCCGACACCAAGCTGCCGCCGAAGTAGCCCGTCACCGCGAGTTCTTCAAAGACCTCGTCCGGGGCGACGTAACCCCCGGGGTCGCGTTCAGCCCAAGTCGCTGGGGCTAGGAGCCGCTCGCTCCGGCCGGGATAGACCGCCTGGGAGCCGAGCACGTTGACGAGCCGCACGTCGGCCTCGGGGCCGAAGACTTCCTGCCAGATCACTGCGACCTCCGTTGCCCGGCGGGCCTGGTAGTCGATCAATGGGAAGTCCGCGCCGGCCTCGGCACCCCAGTCGGCGATCGCCTGTGCGCGCAGCCAGTCGAACTGTTCGAACGCGCTGTCCCAGGTTTCGTTGGAATATTCGACATGCACCTTCAGCCGCGGGTCGAGGTGGTCGCGCACGTAGCTCGCGAAGGTCCTGACATAGTCGTCGTCGGCGGCATGGGGCATGGTGAACCAGGGGTCCACGCCCGCCTCGTTGGCAAGCCGCACCATGATCTCGACCGGAGCGCCGCTTGCCGACCAGCTTGCATGCCCGGGTTGCGGCCGGTCCGGCCAGGCGACCTCGGTCGACCCGTTCGTCCGCATCCAGTCCATGAAGCGCAGCTCGCGCGCGTCCTGCACCTGTTCAATCCATCCGGGATCGAAAACCGCCCCGGTGGCAGCAAGGGCGGCGTGCTCGGCCCGCATTATCGACAGCGCGCGGATATGGTCGCCGCGGCCGGCGGGGTCGGTCGCGGTGATCTCGAGCCAGAAGCGGGTTCCGCGCCTGTTCTCGAAGACGATCCGGCCCTTCGCCTCGGCTTGTACCTGGGCCCCGCCGCCAAGCCGGATCGCGCCGGAGCCTTCGTAGGTCAGTATATAGAGGCCTGCGCGCGCCTCGGCGGCGGGGCCGCTTGGCCAGTCCCATATGGTGCGCAGCCCGGCCATCCCGCGCGGAACGCGCAGAGGGTAACCGTCCGGATCGAGATGACCGCCCGCGTCAAGATCGCCGGCCGCCAGCACGGTCTTGCCGTCGCCGTCCACGGCTGCGAATGGCCGCATCAGGCGGGCGATGTCGAGAAAGGGCGAGGCGGGATTCCAGTCGTTGAGGCTGGCCAGGCTCCATGAGACCACGGGATCGGCAACACCGGGGGCCTCCTCGGCCTGTCCGGGCATGGCAAGCACGAGGCCAGCTGCGGTGAGTGCCGCGCACAAGAAGGAAGAAGCGGGGTGGCAGGCTGGCGGACGGGCGGCCATGGTCTTCGCCTTTTCACTGGTTCCGGACTAGATTAGCACGATTATTCGATTACTGCCCCCCCGGTCGACAGCAGCGGTGCGCCGCGCTCTGGCATTTGGCCGCAGGTGCGGTCAATTCTGTCGCCGCCATGGAACCGCTGATGACCGATCTTTCCGATTGCCTGTTCTCCCGCTGGAGCCCCGGTCTGGGCGACACCCATCTGATGGGCTGGGTCACTGTCGGGATCTATCTGCTGGCGGCAGCGGCGGCCGGTGTGCTGGCAGTGCGGGGACGGTTTCCGGCACCAGGCACGGGGCGCGAGCGGGCATTCTGGGCGCTGGCCTCGGCACTTCTCCTGACGCTTGCCCTCAACAAGCAGCTCGACCTGCAGTCGGCGCTGACCGCGGCAGGACGTTGCCTGGCGCAGGCACAGGGCTGGTATGAAAACCGCCACTCCGTGCAGGCAGCCTTCATCCTGGGCCTTGCGGGTGGCGGTCTGGTGGCGCTTCTGATGCTGGCTGTGCTGCTGCGGGGAACCTTGCATCGCACCGGGCTTGCTCTTCTGGGTCTGGTTTTCGTGACGCTTTTCGTGGTGATCCGGGCCGCCGGATTCCACCACATGGACGCGATCATCAACACGTGGATCTGGGGCGTGAAGATGAACTGGGCGCTGGAACTGCCGGGGCCGCTCATCGTTCTGGCGGCCGCGTTGCGCGAATCGACGCCTACGCCGCGATAAGGCCCTTGGCCGAAGCGAATCGGTCTGCGCCCAGAAACCGCGGCGCCCGCCATCTGGCTGGGCGCACTGCCCGCGAATACGGCAGGGTCAAAAAAAAGTGAATCGGAAATTAACAGTTTCTGCAGGACGAACAATGACACCTACGCGCCGTGACCGGCACGTCACATCTGCCGAGCGGCGGTTCGGTGATGGCCGCGGCGGCAAGCGAGAATGTGGCGAAATGTGGTTGAAAATGGGCGAAAAATCGGCGCCGGCACCGGCGCCGACGGCGGCACTTGCGTTACGCGGCCGATCCTCCGGGCTGGGGTCAGCCCTCATCCGCATACAACCTAAAGATGTAAGCTTCTGATAAAGAAACATTTTTGCGTGCAAGGGTCAGGAAACCCGCATTGCCGGTGTATGGAACCGGTGCTAATGTTTTTTTGTTGAATGTCGCCGACTGGTGATACGCGGATGTCGTAATTAAGCCGGAATATTCTCTCGGGCTTCGGAGCGATAGTCCGTTGTAATTGAGTTTCAGTGTTGGAGGGTTTGAACATGCGGGTTCGTATTGATGGTGGGGTGACGGATTTCAAGCGTCCGACGGTCGCCCCCCAACAGGCCTCTTTGTTGCGACGTCGAGAACGATTCTACCGCATCGTCTTCAAGCGCGTCCTCGACATTGTTCTGGTACTGATGGCCCTGCCGATCGTGGTGCCGACAATCGTGGTGCTCGCCACCGTGATTTTGGTCGATGGCCATTCGCCGTTCTACCGGCAGAAGCGCTTGGGCATGGGGTGCCGGGTCTTTACCATGTGGAAGCTGCGTTCGATGGTACCGGATGCTGAAGCGCGGCTGGCCAGACACTTGTCGGGCGACGATGTTGCCCGCCGCGAATGGGATTCCTACCAGAAGCTCACCGAAGATCCGCGCGTTACGCCGCTCGGAAAGCTTCTGCGCAAGTGCTCGCTCGACGAACTGCCGCAGCTGTGGAACGTGCTGAAGGGCGACATGAGCCTGGTGGGTCCGCGCCCGATGCTGCCAGAGCAGCGCGCGCTCTATCCCGGCCACGCCTATTTTACGATGCGTCCGGGCGTGACCGGTTTCTGGCAGGTGTCAGACCGCAACACCTCGACCTTCGCACAGCGCGCCGAATTTGATGCCAATTATGAGCGCAAGCTGTCGCTGGCAACAGATATCAGCGTATTGGTCGCGACGGTGGGCGTCGTGCTGCGCGGCACCGGGCAATGAGCGGACGGGGGTGCCGATGGGTGATCTCCGATCTGTAGCAGGTCTCGACCGAGACCAACCAGCACAAGCGCACCGAGCAGAGTCACTGTGCCCGTGGCCGGATAGGCCAGAAGAACCAGCCAGAGCGGCCCGGAAAAGGCGAGGATCGTCGCCGATACGGCGGCCCCCGAAACCATCGCAATGAGAAGAAGTCTCAAAGCCATTCCCATTCCCTTTGTCAGAGCATTATGGGCGCCATTCGTGTGGCGTCTTCTTCAGACATTTACCCGACTTTCGATTGTAAAGACCCCTGACGAGAATCAAAGACCGTGTTTTCAACCTTTGGCACGACTTTGCGGAGAATGGCAGGCAAAAGTTAGCGAAATCTTACCGGTCGGATGCCCTCGGTCGTCCTCAGATGCGGCTGCGACTGCCGCTCTCCTGTCGCCCGTCTCGGGACAGGCTAGGCGCAAGCGTCGCGGCAGCGCCCACCAGAAGCGCGACCGTCCCGCCGATCGGGTAGGACAGCAACGCGACCCAGACCGGAAGCGACAGCGCGATGGCCGTCCCGGTGGCCAGGCCACCTGCGAGGATCGAAATGACGATCAGTCCGGCCAGCATGTCAGAGATCCTCTCTTAAGCCCGCAGTCATATCCAGTGAACCAAGTTTCGCCTGCACTCGTGGCAAAAATAGGGCGCGGATCAGGACGTGATACGGCCAGGATCGCCCTCAACGATGGGCCCCGTTTCGAAAGGTCACGCTCGTCATGAACCAGATCCTCGCCCACCTGCCGCTGAGGCTTTCCGTCTTCCGGACCCGGGGCCTGTTCTGGTTGGCGGTCGCAATACTGGGCGCGGCGGTCTTCTTCCGCGAGGGGCTGGCCGAGCTCTTCCGAGCCTGGACCCTGCCGGAATACAGCCACGGGCCGCTGATCCCGGCGCTTTCGGCGCTGCTCTTCCTGCGCCAACTGAAGACCGAGCCGGTGCTGACCGGCCCGGTCATCGACCGCGGCCCCGGCCTGCTGCTTGCCGGGCTTGCACTGACGCTGGCGTTTGGCGGCAAGCTTCTGGGCATCGGCGACATCGTCGCATACGGGCTGATCCTGTGGGTTGGCGCGCTCTTGCTGATCAGCTTTGGCTGGACTCAGGGCCGGGCCTTCTGGCCGCCTGTCTTGCACCTTGTCTACATGCTGCCGCTGCCCGGCGCGATCTATTACTGGGTCTCGACCTGGCTTCAGGGCGTGTCGTCCGAGCTTGGCGTCTGGTTCCTGCAGATGCTGTCCGTGCCGGTCTTTCTGGAAGGCAACATCATCGACCTCGGCGTCTACAAGCTGCACGTGGCCGAGGCCTGCTCGGGGTTGCGCTATCTCTTTCCGATCCTGTCGTTCAGCTACATCTTCGCGGTGCTCTATCAGGGGCCGACCTGGCACAAGGCGGTGCTTCTGATCTCGGCGGCGCCGATCACGGTCCTGATGAACTCGGTCCGGATCGCCATCGCGGGGGTAATCGTCGACCGCTGGGGGCTCGAGCATGTCGAGGGCTTCAGCCACTTCTTCGAGGGCTGGGTGATCTTTCTGTCCTGCGTGGCTCTCCTGTTCCTGCTGGCCTGGGTGCTGCTATTTTTCCGCCGCGACCGGACCGGGCTGATCGACGCCCTCGACCTCGATACCGCCGGCCTCGGCGCCCAGGCGATGCGGATCTCGCTGGTGGAACCCTCGCGCGCGCTCGCGGCCTCGGCGCTTGCGGTGACGGTGCTCGCGTTGCTCTGGCAGGCTGTACCCGAGCGGACCCCCGTCCCGGTCGCGCGCGATCCCTTTTCGCTGTTCCCCGTGCGGGTGGACGACTGGCAGGCCGGAGCGGCCCATGCGCTCGACCCCGATGTCGAACGCATCCTCGCCGCGGACGACTATCATTCGGTCTCGCTCAGCCGCGCCGGGGACGGCGCCCGGGTCGAGTTGTTCATGGCCTGGTACAAGGACCAGATGACAGGCGGCACGCACGACCCCGAGGTCTGCCTGCCAGGCGGCGGCTGGGAGATAGCCGAACTGTCCCGCGTCGAGGCCAGCCATCCGGCTGACGGTACCTTCAGCGTGAACCGCGCGGTGATCCAGCAGGGGCTCGACCGGATGCTGGTCTACTATTGGTTCGAGCAGCAGGGCGACAGGACGGCCTCGGGGCTGGTGGCGAAGATGCAGCTGATGGTCGGTAAGGTCGCGACCGGCCGCACCGACAGCGCCATCGTGCGCCTGATCACCCCGCTCGACCCAGGCGAGCCGGTGGAGGCCGCCGAGGCCCGGCTGAAGGACGCGATGCGCGCGGTACTGGCGCCTCTCCCGCGCTTTGTGCCGGGGGTGTAAGGGGGCCAAACGTCCGGGCATGGCGGATTTCCCAAAACGATACAATTTGCGTCTATCCTTCCCTGCCCGGCCCACAGCCAGAGGCTGGAGACGGTCTGTTTCGGCAAAGGATGGCGGTATTCCGCCGCCATTGGCACGATTCTGCCGAGGCGGGAACCCGCTTATTGCCTTGTCGCAGGGGATTCAGCAGGTTCGGCCTCATTAAAAGGGGGCATGTCCCCGGTACCGGAGCTCGTGACCGGAGTGTGCTATCCCTTAGGGACAGTGCGAGCAGTGTGAGTTTTCAAGTCAGTGATACAGGGGTGCGACCGGCAGGTTTCCGCGCATAGCAGAGCTTTGTGAGCGCGGTTCAGCCATTCTGCCCCATCTCGGACAAATTCTTGCCATGGCTGAACCTAGGTTTCGCCATGCTGAGTCCTTCAATTGGCAACAATCTGCCATCAGACCATAAATACAGGGCCTTTCGCCGCGGAAACTCCGGCGGCCGCTCTTGGGGAACACAGGCAAATGAGCATTCAATCCGTCATCAACGGCCAAATCCAGGCAGGGCTCAGCGCCCGCTACTATCTGCTGCCGGGATCCGTCCAGAACCTCACGCAGATCAATTTTGATGTCACTCCGGCCGCGACGGGCGTGGTGACGTCGCTGAACCAGCTGCGCACGACGCAGGCCTTCTGGAAGGGGGGGGCGACCGACAATTTCGCCGCGCTCTACGAAGGCAACCTGAACGTCGTCAAGGCCGGCAGCTACACCTTCTACCTCACGTCCGACGATGGCTCGGCGCTCTACATTGACGGCAGGAAGGTTCTCGACAACGACGGCCTGCACAGCTCGGTCGAAAAGCGGGCCACGCTGAACCTCAAGCCGGGCGAACATGACATCGAGATCCGCTATTTCGAGAAAGGCGGCTCGCAGACTCTGAAGTTTGAATGGGCCGGCCCGGATACAAGCGGCGCACGTCGCCTGGTCGAGGGCGACACCAGCACAGGCTCGGGCCCCGTGGTCACGCCGCCGCCAGCCTTGCCGGATCCAGAACCGGTTCCGGTCGGGACTGGCGGTTCGAATTCGTCCACGGGCAATCTCGGGCTCAAGGCCGAATACTTCGCCTTGTCGGGCAGTGTCAGCGCGCTTTCGCAGGTCAATTTCGCTGCCACCCCGGTGGCGCAGGCGGTGGTCGGCAAGATCGACTGGGCGGCCTCGAGCGCTCCGTTCTGGCAGAGCGGCCCGTCCGACCAATTCGCTGCCCGCTTCTCGGGCGACCTGGTGGTCGAGAAGGCCGGCAAATACACCTTTTACCTCACCTCTGACGATGGCTCGGCGTTCTACATCGACGGCAAGAAGGTCGTCGACAACGACGGCGTGCACGGCGCGGTCGAAAAACGGGTAACGCTGACCCTCGAAGCGGGCGCGCACGACATCGAGGTCCGCTACTTCGAGAACTCCGGCAAGCAGACCCTGCGGCTCGAATGGCAGGGCCCCGACACGGCGGGCGCGCGCGCGATCCTGTCCGGCGAGCACCTTATCCACGACGCGCCGGCTGACGGCGCGGACGACGGCGGCCCGGTCGATGGCGGCGACCATGACGATGGCGGCGACCACGACGATGGAGGCGACCACGACGATGGCGGCGACACCACGGTCTCTCTGCCCAGAACCGCGGCCGAGATCGAGGCTTTCGTCCGGGCGGTGAAATCCGCCCCCGAGACCCATGCCCATGGCGACAACGCCTCCATGGCAGGCGAGCACGACGCAGTGCTCGCTCTGGTGCCCCGCGCCGAGGCGACACATGTCGCCATCGCGAACGGCGACTGGTTCGACGCCTCAACTTGGTACAAAGGCAGAATTCCGGGCGCAGATGCCAAGGTGCTGATCCCCGAAGGCGTGTCGGTCATCTACGACGGCGAAAGCGACGCTTCGCTCTTCACTCTGCGCATCGACGGCCAGCTCAGCTTCGCCACAAACGTGGATACCAAGATGATCATCGACACGATGGTCGTCGCGCCGGCAGGTCGGCTTGAGATCGGCACCGAGGACCGTCCCATTCAGGCCGGGGTCGAGGCGCAGATCCTGATCGCCAACAACGGCAATATTGACACCCGCTGGGACCCGATGCTGATGTCGCGCGGCGTCGTCTCGCACGGCGAGGTCGAGATTCACGGCGCCGAGAAGACCGCCTTCCTCAAGGTCGCCGCCGCACCGATGGAAGGCGACCGGGTGATCCAGCTGGCCGAGGTGCCGGACGGCTGGCGCGTCGGCGACACAATCGTCGTTTCGGGCACGCACAAGGAAGGCTGGACCTGGGACAAAAAGCTCGTCCACCGCGAAAGCCAGGACGAGGAGGTGACGATCACCGCGATCAGCGGCAACAGGATCACCATCGACCGCCCGCTCGAGTTTGACCACGACACCCCGCGCGAGGATCTCTTCGCCTATGTTGCGAACATGACGCGCAACATCACCGTCGCCAGCGAAGACGGCGACGCCACCGCCGTGCACCACCGCGGCCACGTGATGTTCATGCATAATGACGAGGTGGACGTGCGCTATGCCGCCTTCGACGACCTCGGCCGGACCGATAAATCGGAAGACGCTTTCAAAGTCGGTACCCTGTCGACGGTCACTGCCGAAAGCAACATCCAAGGCCGCTATTCGGTTCATTTTCACAAGACTGGCACGACCGATCAGGAGAACCCCGCGGTCGCGCTCGGCAACACGGTCTCGGGTGCGGCCGGCTGGGGCTTCGTGCATCATTCCTCGAATGCCGACTTCATCGAGAACGTCGCCTACGACGTCTTCGGTGCAGGCTTTGCCGCCGAGGACGGCGACGAGACCGGCATCTGGCTTAGGAACATGGCGATCAGTTCCGAGGGGATTGGCTACGGTGGGGCCACGGCGAAAGACGCGGGGGATGCCGCGCGTCATGACAGCGGGCGTACTGGCGATGGCTTCTTCTTCGCCGGGCGTCTTGTTGAGGTCGCCGAGAACGTGGCGATCAACACGACGCACGGCTACGTCTGGATGCACCGCGGTGCGCCGACCGATCCGCTATCGGATAATCTCGATCATCCTGAAATCGCCTTTGGCAACCCAACGATCCCGAAGAACCATGCGCCCATACAGGGCTTCCGCGACAACGAGGCCTTTGGGACTCACACTGGTCTGATAGTGATCAAGGCGAACCCCGCCCAGGGTCACGATCTTCGCTCGGTCTTCGACGGCTTCCTCAACTGGGAGACCTCCGAAGGGGTACGCGTCTCGTATACCTCACACTACACTTTCATCGACTTCGATCTCCTCGGCACGACTAACACCTCCCCTGTCGCACGCGCGGATACCGGTTTCATCGTGGGCAACAACACCTATGACATGATCGTTAACGGCATGGAGATCGAGGGTTTCGAGCTCGGCATGGACTTGGATCAGAGCTTCACCTTCCCTGTCAATAACCGTGACATTCGCCATGTCTTCATTGATGTCGGGATGAGCGACGTGGGAAATCAGTTCGAGGGCTTCAGCAGCGCCCGCCATCTGCTCCTGACCGAGAGCCAGCTGAAGGACCTGGCGCTCGGCTTCAAGATGACGGGCAGCACGGTGCTCGACCTCACGGCCCGCAACGACATCGTCTTCACGGGGACCAAGACCGACACGATCGGCTCGACGGACCGCCAGTTTGCCCAAGACAGGCAATCACTGGACTACAACGAAGCGGTGCGCCTGCTGAAGACTGAGGGATACTACACTGCTCAGGACGGCCGGAAGGTGATGATCGTCGAGGACTTCGTGACCGACCGCGCCACCGGCGCGGTCCACAAGTTTGCCCATGTCGTCACGCTGAAGGGGACCGACGCGCAGCTTGCTAACCTCGACGCGGTCAATAACGGGTCGATCACGCTCGGCGGCCGCGCCCCGGCCGCGCGCAACGACAGCTTCACGACCGGCGAGGGGCAGGAGAAGATCCTGAACGTTCTGGCCAACGACACCGACCCCGAGGGTCGGGCGTTGCGCGTGGACGGCTTCACCGACCCCGGCAACGGCGATGTCTACCAGCAGGAGGACGGGATGCTGGCCTACCGCCCGAACTACGGCTTCTCCGGCACCGACAGCTTCGACTACTGGGCGGCGGACGACGCGGGGAACTTCTCCAAGGCCACCGTGACCGTCGAGGTCTGGGATCTCTGAGAGCAAGCCCGTAATAGGACCTGGGAAAGCCAAAGCGGCTTGAGTTTGATCTGAACCGAGAGGGGATTTCCAAGGTCGCTTTTGCCTGATCCACTTCCTTTGGGAGGTGGATCATGGGCAAACCTTACTCTTTGGACCTTCGGGAACGGATTTGCAGCTACGTCGCGCGGGGGCGTTCCGCGCGTTCTGCGGGGCGGGTGTTTGGCGTCAGCGCCGCGACGGCTGTGCGGTTTGCGGCGGAGCATCGGGCGCGGGGCACTGTGGTTGCCAAGCGGCAAG
>Ga0105045_10000619_pt1 | contig 26701 bp, 26 predicted proteins | sample MAT02_FD_78089 | JGI IMG/M metagenome (GOLD analysis project Ga0105045, IMG submission 78089) | Freshwater microbial communities from Lake Fryxell liftoff mats and glacier meltwater in Antarctica - MAT-02 (megahit assembly) | ecosystem: Environmental > Aquatic > Freshwater > Ice > Liftoff... | reverse complement strand
CCCCATTGGCCAAGCTTTTTTCGGGGTGGTCACGCGTTTTGAATTAAAGTGGCGCCGCCAAACAATTCGTTGCCCCCACTCTTTGGCCAATTTATCCAAGTTGGTGGGGCAGAATATCCCAAACGGTGACTTATTGCGATGTATGGCTAAACCAAATATATCATGATGTGGAACAATTTTATCCATTTTTGGCACGGGTTGCGATGTATGGCTATTTTGGAAAAATAGAGTTGGCGGTGGGGTGGGCGAGATCGATGCGACGCGATCTCGGATGCGCGGCGGCGATGTGGTGCGGGAGGGTTTGAGGGCGTTTTCGTGATTGCGACGAGATCGTGATTTTTTCGGGTTCGCGATGATCTCGCGCCCGACGCAAGTGTGTGATGAATTTGTGTGTTTATTTTTCATTTTGCGTCCCGGCCGGCGATGGTCTCGAGGATGGGCTGACATTTGAGCTCGAACTTGAGTGCCGACGGCAGCGCCATAATGTCGGCTGGGCTGAGGTGGTTGCCCACGATCGTGATGTCGGCAAGTCGCTGCACACGAGACAATGCGACGTAGATCTGTGCCGGCGAGAATATCCTGTGCCATCGCAAGCAAAGCTTGGGAATGGTTTTGCCCTGCAGCCAGTGGATGGTGACGCCATATGCCATGCGACAGGGCAGTTGTTCGCTCCAGGCCAAGCAGATGGGCTCAGATTCGGAGGTAGGAGTTGGCGCTGGCTCTGTTTCCGCGCCACCAAAGTATGGGGATCTTGTGGGAGCTGCTGCAGGGTCTGCGGCTGCGGCGGCCATTGCCTTGGCCCCGCGCGAAGGGAGATCTGCCGAGACGGCCGTGCGCTTGCGGGCAGAGGACGTGGGGCCCGGCTTGCGAGGTGCGGCCGACATGACCCAATCGATTGCAGGGGTCATGATAAATGTTTCCGGCTTGCGGTCGGGGTCGGTCGAATCGCGATTGAATCTCACCAGAGGACAGTACTTGCTGAATGGACGAGCCTGCTCGCCGCGGCCGCTCTCGTCGCCGAATTCGAGCTTGCGAAAGTTGCGTTCGTTGACGGGGCGGCCCGACTTGCAGAACTCGCACTCGCCGCACTTTGGGGTCTCTCCCGCCTGACACGAGGTCCACACGGCCACCACCATGCCCAAATCGCCGTTGACAAGCTTTGACTCGTTGTGGTTCTTGGTCAGCATGACGGGCACGCCCACCTTGAGCTCGATCTTTTCGCCCTGCGCACGCATCAGGTCCTCTGCCAGCTCTGCATAGCCGGGCTCGCATCCAGAGCGCGCCACCCACGTGTTGAGCGGGGTCTGCAGCTTGGCCAGGCATCGGGTGTTGTAGGCGGCGGCGTGATCCTTGAGGGAAAATGCATGCACGGTGGTGTCGGGGCTGGGCAAGTCGTCGTCGTTGTCCGTGGGAGTGATTTTGCGGCTCTGCAGCATCATCATGATGGCGGGCGTGGTCTGGCCCTGGCGGATGGTCAGTAGGGCCTTGGCGTAGTCTGGGTCGTCGGCCTGGCGAATTTGTTGGGTGAGAATAAACATGTTCTTGCCGACCGTGTTGCGGAACTCTTCGGAATCGCAGCACTGGATGGTGCCGAGGTTGATGCCACGGCCGATGGGCGGCATTTGCGCAAAGTCGCCCGTGATGATCACCTGCAAGCCCCCAAAGGGCAGGTGCGCCGACGCGCGACCGCGCAGCTTGCGTGCCCTGCGGTCCATCTGACCAAACATGCCCGCCCCGTGCATGGAGGCCTCATCCAAGAAAAGAGCATCGGCCCTTTGCAGCTGGCTCTTCATTGCAAAGCGAGCGGCCTCGATGCAAGGCACATAGTCCCCCTTGGGGCCATCGCGGAGGCGCGGCGGGCGAAGTCCAAACAGACAATTGGAGGTCACGCCCTGCACATTGGCTGCGGCCGATCCGGTGGAGGCGCAGACCACAACAGACTTGCCCATGTCGCGCAACATTTTGATGCAATATTTGAAAACAAAACTTTTGCCGGTGCCGCCCACACCACCGAAATAGCAGCTCATCCCCGAGGCCACCAGATCGACTAGGGCCGTCTGCTCGGGATTGAGCTGGATCGACTCGCGAGCCGGCTGCGGTACACTCATCGTGGAGGGTGGCGGCTGCATTGGGGGGCCAAGGACGTGAAAAAATTGGGAAAGAAAGGACAAGCCCTATAATGTGACATGTATTTATATCATACCCGGCCCCATCACAGTAAACCCCCACACTCTCGCGATGCGCTCTGCAGTCCTCCTGGTTGTGGTGTCGACTCTGGTGGCCGTTGCCCTGGGCGCTTGCACTGGCTACTGCTACACTGGCAGCACGGCCATCGACGCCGAGCGCCAGCTGGACTTTTCGTTTACACTGTTGCCCTGCTCGCCCACGCGCGTGCTGCACTCGTCGTTTGTGCTCGACGGCCAGATTATGAGCATCAGCTCGGAGCCCAGATTTGTGTGCGAGAGCAGCGGCGAGCTTGCGGCTCTGTCGGTGGTGATCAACACCAACTCGCGCCTCACGTGGAACTACGAGACGTCGGACCCCTGCGCCACCGTGCTGGCCAACCTCGCCATGCCCGGCACCTTCACGGGCACGGCCCACGAGCTGGATGGCGCCTCGGTGCTGGATGGCGCCGACCTGGGCGAGTTCTTGACGCTGTGCAGCACCGAGACGTGCGTGCCGCTCAACTACAGCTCTGGCCTGCTGACGCTCGGTGGCGAGGCCATCGACAAGAGCCCGTGCGGCGCCCAGGGCGTCGACACGTGCGTCATGGAGATTGTGTTCAAGACCACCGGCGAGTGCAGCCCCGGCGCCACCGCAGCCGCCGTGTACGGCCTTGATGTGCTTGTGCAGCCCGACGGCGTCAAGCTGAGCGCCTTCCAGCCCGCCTCGCTGGCCAACGCCCAGCTGCTGTGCTCGAACGGCGAGCTGACTCTGCAGGCCGACGGCGTCATGATCGTCTGGCCCCAGGCCGCCGACAACACTGCCGACTGCCAGACCCTGCTAGCCGACCTGTCGACGCTGGCCTCGCGCAGCGCCAACATGGTGGCCGTGGCCCTTGGCGATGACGAGATGTGGTTGTCGCAGAGCGCGCCCAGCATCCGCGCGGCCACCGCCCCCGCGGCCAGCCAGGGCAACAACGGCGAGCAGCCCGTGAATCCCAACCTGGTGTACAATGCTACCTCGATTAGCAAGCCCGTCACGCCCACGCTCAACTGCAATGTGCGCTTTGACAGCGGCTATTGCTGCTCGGTCTTTGGCTACCGCAATCCCAACCTGGTGCCGGTGATCATTCCCCGCATTGTTGGCTCCAACTGGTTCCTGCCCAGCCCTCACATCGAGAGCGGAGCGCCCATGACCTTTTTGGCCAACACCACCGTGGATGCCTCGTTCGCAGTCTTTTGGCCGTGCCACCAGTTCATCCAGCACTTTAAGACGTGGTCTCTCAAGACTCGCGCCAACTTTGACTACCGCGTGTGGGAGCGCCAGGTAGTGTCGAACCGCGAGCGCATCGACTGCTCGGACGATGTCTACGAGGACTTTTGCGAGGTGATGACGGGAGTTGAGCCATAGATGTGAAATTCGTAAAATTTGACATTTTCCTTTCACAGCTCGACACTTCTGTGGTCGATCCTATTCTGTGAGTCATCGCCCGCAGAGTGTACGTGTGCTTGGAATCTGGACTAAACGTGATAATATAATTAGCTGTGTTTAGTGTGCATTGGCGGCGAGCGGCCACTGCTCGCGGTGGTAGTATTGCGACAATGACAACGAGTGATCGTACTCGTTGTTGTCCATAACGACGCACGGCCCTGCAGGGTCACACACCATTGCTTGCACCAAGGCACATCGGTAGTCCACGTCCTGGTCGTGCAGCACGATGGCGTACCCCGAGCCGCTATTGCAGAAAAGGCGACTCTCTTGGACCGTGAGCAAATTTACCACCGGCCCGTTGACGGCCGGGTGCAAAACTGCACCACCGGGCACGTCGCGCCACAACCGCGCGGGCAGGTGGAAAACGCTCGGTCGCAACAATACCGGTGCCCCGCTCGGCAAAAAGAAATAAAGAGAGCCAGTCTCGCGAGTCAGCGAAACCTTGGACAGCAGCGCGTCCACCAGCTGCCCGGTGGTAATGTCCGGACTGATGATAATGTTCACGTGCGATGTCAGCAGCCTGAGCTCAAGTTGCATCGTCGAAAGTCGCATGCGCATTTCTTTCTGCTCCGGTCGCATGTAAGTTGTAGAGCCGGGAAGAACGAAATCGCCATCTTGCAGCACACCGAAGCGGCCATCTTTGAATTGCAAAAATTGCAGCCGGCCCGCAAGATGCGATATCTCTTCAAAGTTCCGGCGCAAATCTGCGATCGTCGCAAATATTCCGTGCGCAAAGGATTCACTGCGCTGCAGGCTGGTCAGGTCGCGATCGCCGGCAAAGAAGTCGAGGCGTACGAGCGAACTTTGGTATGTGTCAGCAAAGACCACCGACGGGTACAGCGGATTGCGGATAGGGCCATCCAGATCGGCGAGCACCATTTCGGGCATGCTCCTTTCGAAATGCTCGTGAGACACATGCAGAGGCGTGGCCGGCGCACTGCCAACCGCAGACAGATCGCTGCTCGCGCCCTCGGCCGACTCGTCGCAAAAGTCGGAACACACATCGGTCGGCTCATCGTAGCACTCGTACTCGCAAGCGGCACCACCATCCAGCGGCAGTGAGGGTGCAGAAACGCCGCCGAGCGGATGGGCCATTGGCAATGTGGGCACGGGAATACTGGCAAATAAACACAATTTTTGAATCCCACCCATTTTATAAGCACTGGATTTATCTCTCCAATTCTGGCCCGGCCCGTTTTCGCGAGGCACCGGCGCCGAAATTCAGCATGGTTTGCTTGGGCTTTGCCGCCGGCTTCTTGCTGAACACCGGCACGATGTTTGCACGCACGGTGATCACTTTTTCCTCTGGTGGCTTGGAGATATCGACGTCGGGCAGACGTTCTCGCAGGCCCATCATCTCGAGGATCGGGCTGCGCTCCGGGGCAGGCAGGTGGTCGTCTTGCTTGAAGATGTTTTCGCGAGTCCAGCCGGCATAGTAAATTGTATCAAAGATGTTGGTGAGCGGCTTTTCCAGGGCGCCGAGGTAGTAGTGGAACCACGGCTGCAGACGCTTCTGGATGGCGAAATCGAGGTCTTCGACGTACAACGCAGCCTTGAGATTCTTGGTGTGCTTGGCCAAGTCCTGCACCTCGCGTGTCACCACCATCACGTAGGGCACGCGCTCGCCAACCGAAAACGGTTGGTACGAATGCTTTGCCCCAGGTTGACTGCGTTCGGCGCGCTTGCGGTTGACGATCAGGTGGGCCAGCGACTTTTGCTGCATCTCGGCATACTCTTCCGCCTTTTTGCCATAGGCCTTGGTGATGGCCAGCTCGCGCAAGTCCACTGCACCGGACAGCAAGCGTGCCTTTTGCGAGAGCACGTAGCGCGCGGCGTCGGCCGGATCGCAGCCGGGTGTGGTCAGCATCTGGTTGAGCTTGCTGACCGTGCCGCTCACGTAGAGGCAGCGATCGCGACGCACCGACGAGTCGCCGCTGGCATGCACCTTGTCCATCTTGATGGCATTGAGCCAGTAGCCGCCAATGTAGTACTTTTTCTTTGTGGTGATCAGGTAGGGATAGAGCACCTTCTCAAAGACAATCGAAATGGTCGACTTGCCAAACGCTGTCATGCGATCGCACAGCCACTCGATGTGCTCGAACAGGGCATCTTCCACTGTTCCCGTCCAGCCCGGAAGGTTGGCCTGCAAGAATTCGGCGTGCTTTTCGGGCGGCAGCCACTTGCTGGTAAATAGCGCATTGACGTATTTGGCGGCCAGCTTGCCGGTGGCAATGGCCTTGTGCACGACCAGGTAGCCGGGCTTGGCCAGCACCTCGGGACTGCTGTCGCTGGGGCACGGCGCCTCGACGCCAAACTTGACCATCACCGAGTCGGTGTCGCCGTAGACCACCTCGGTGGCGTACTCGATCTCGTCCAGGTTGGCGTCGGCCACCAGCGGGATGACCTTGCCCTCGAGGTCGTGGCGCTTGAGGCACTTGCCCTGGAACTTCTTCTCCAGCTTCTCCTTGACAAACTCGATCATCTCGCGGCCGTACGCAGTGACGCTGGCGCTGATGGCCTGGCACGGCATCTTGCCCGAGTTGATGTTGGTGCCGGTAAATCCGTACACGCTGTTGGCCGAGATCTTCAGGGCGAGCTGGCGGCCATCGAGAATTGCGTAGGCGTCCGAGTCTTCCGGATGCTTTTTCATCTCGTTCTTTGCCGCGCTTCTTGCCGCGAGGATGGCCTTGAGGATTTGGCCCAGCACGCCATCGCGCACCGCAACCGTCACAAAGCGCGAGCCGTGTGGAGTTTGCTCTACGCAGCCGCAGTGCAGGACTTCCTCGCTCTCTAGCATCTTGTGGCCGTGTTTGCAGCACACATTCTTGTCCTTGACTAGGGTCGTGTAGCAGAGATTGTGTTGGATCATGATGCTCGGGTAGAGCGACGAAAAGTCCAGCGTGGTGATGGGCACTGTGTAGTAGCCGGGCTTGGGCGTCAGCACGGTGGCACCCTGGTAGCTGCCCTCCTCGATGCTGAGTTTTTGTTTCTTGGGCACCTTGTGCGAGTTGAACACGGTGGCTGGGCCTGCGCACTTCCTGCTGGCGGCCGCGGCCTTCTCTTCGCTCTCCAGCGTTGCCTGGGCCTCCTCCAGGATCTTTTTGTTTGGCCGGTAGTAGGTTGGCACCATGTAGCCATTGGCCAGGCAGAACTTGAGGATTTGCGCATGCACCTTGGACTGCTGGCCGCTGGTGATCAGGGTGTCGACGTCCACGCCCGTGATGCGACACATCTCGATCTGATTGACGAGAATCTTGAACTTGAAGAACAGGCCCAAGGCCAGCATGGTGTCGTGGATGCAGTATTCGCGCAGGATTTGCTGCTGCTCGGGCGTGCCGGAAAAGTACGGCGTGATGAGCGTGTGGCTCAGAGGGACTTTGTTGTCGTGCAAATATTTGCCGGCAATGTAGTCTAGCTTGTAGGAGCGTTCCTTCTTCTCGCGCAGCACTGTGCGCAGCACATCGTTGGCTTCCCAGCCGGACGGCACGACCACATTAAAGCCCTCCGAGCCGCCGCGCGCCTTGCTCTGGAAGCTGTCCTCTTGCAGGCGGATGCGGTCGTAGGGCGCTCGGCAGAGGCGCGCAAAGTCTTTGACAATGCCCAGCGTCTCGGCCCGCTTGTAGAGGAACATCCAATCGAATTTGTCCGAGTTGTAGCCGGTGGTGTCGTCTGGTCGCTGGGCCACCACGTAATTCGAGAACGCCATGAGCATGGCACGCTCGTCCGGCAGCACGATGGTCCGGCGGTGGTCGTCGGCGGGGAACATCTCGGGCGCCCGGCCCCATGTAAAGCAGAGACAACTGTCGGGCGTGTCCGTTTTGGCCAGGCCCTTGTAGGTGGCTGCCGAAATCATGACCACCGCATCGCGCTCGGGCTTGGGGAAGGTGCCATCTTCGCTGCTGCACTCAATATCAAAGCCCAGCACCACTTGCGGGGCATTCTTCATAAACTCGCCCTCGGGTTTGTGCGCCACAATGTCTGCGTAGTCGATGCAGGCCACAATGTCGCAAAAGTGCTGGGCCTGCGGGCTCTCCTCGATGATGTACGTGTTCTCGGGTAGGTCCACCCAAAAGTGCGGCGCAAAGCCCGAGTCGATGCCCAGGCGCACGTTGAATTTCACATCGGCCTCGTGGACCTTGCAGGCAAAGTGCATGCCGTTCCAGGTGAACCCGGCCGAATGGCGCTCTAGCCAGTGCTCTTTGGCCTTGTTGACGTCGCGCGGATCATACAGCGTCACCTTGAGTGCGCGATGAAACTCTGGATCGTACGAATCCATAGAGAATTTGCCATCGATCAGGTCCAACGCGTAAAAGTCCACGCCCGTCTGGCTGGCCAGGTGAAACTTGAGCTGCGGCAAGTCGCTCGTCTGCAGCTCGAGCGGCGCAGCCACGTAAAAGTACGGCATGAAATTGACCACGTGCACCAGCACCGCCTTGCCATTTTCCATGCGGCCATTGATTTTGAACGTGGGTCGCGGCCGCATGCGATCAGTCCGCACATCAAACGACTGCTTGCCGGCGTCCAGCATGGGCTCAAAGACTCGGGGCATGCTCGTCTCCGAGGCAGTGACGACACGCGTCGCCTGCATCCGCAGCGTCATCGCGAGCCGGGCCGAGTGAAATTGGGTTTTGGCACAATCGCCCAAATAAATAAGACTGGCCAATTCCGCAAATTTTACTCCACCTCGCTCTTTCGCACTTTTCTGGGCGCTGCCAACGGCTCGGCAGGACGCTTTGCTAGCGCGGAAACTAGGCGGGCCTTGTCAGCTTTCTGGATCTCGGCCCGCGCATAGCCCACTGTGCCTCTGTGGCGGGGGCCCGGCTCGGTTGGGCGGATCACTCTCAAAAACAAACTGCCCGGAGAGCTGGGTCGGACGAGCGCCGGGTTCGTCTGCACAAACTTGTCGGCAGGCACATCGCCGAGGCAATCTTTGCAAATGTTCTGCCCGGCCAAGAAGGGTACATCACATCTCATCTTTTTTTTGTCGGTGATGAACAAGCAGCACACAGAACACAGCACGCCGCACGTGTTGTGGCACACTCTGACGGTTTCATCTTCGATCATTGTGACCGTAGGCACGTCTTCGTCGAGTGGCGACATCAAGTCCAACCCACACGTGTAGCAGAACTTGTGCTTAGATACGTCGGCGAAACACACGTTGTCATCGTTGACGCCCCAGCACTCGTCGCAGAATCTGACAAGGTGCATCACCTCGCGAATAGTGCCGCGGCGACGGTGGCACGTAAACCGATGCACACCCCGTTCTCCGCAACCTTCTGTGTCGCATATCATCAGATCGTTGCAAATCTGGTCCGATTCGATGTCACCAATGGTGGTGTCGTTGGCCTTGGCAATAATGCGCAGGCGTCGCAAGCGGCGGGCGTCAAAAGTAAACACGGGCTCGGCCATGGCACAGGGATGAAATTATGGACCCGAAAATTTTACGACGCCCCGCACTAAACGGCAATCTTTTTTCGCGCAGTCTGCTCATCCCCGCCGGCTCGCTTCTCTTGTTGAGCACGCTTGGCCACTGCCGCCACTCCGCGCGCCGTGCCGGGGTAGCGGATGCCTGCCGCGACTGGTCTGATCAGGCGCTTTTTGCCCGGATTTGCAGTCGAGTCCACGAGGATTGCCGCGTTGTTGCGCAGGAAGCAGAGGACCACAGCATCCGGGTCGCCGATGACGCACCGCGTGCACACGATCTGGCCGGGCTCGAGCCCCTTGACCAAATTCACAGCACTCGGAGGCTCCACCATAAAGCCACAGCAAGAATTGCACACAGTGCCGCAGCTGCGATGGTAAAACCGCTGCACGACAGAGCCGCGGTTTGGCTCTGTGCCAGATTTGCCGGCCAGCTCGATCGGCCCGATGCACGTGCTTATCGTTTCGGGCGCTTCCTGCTCGAGGCTGGTGTGGCACGCTGCACAGTAGACGCGAGATGACAGCCGCTTGCAGAAGAAGACCCAGCAGTCGTCGCAATAGCGCACGACGCGCTGTGCCGAAAAAATGGTTCCCGCGCGCTCGATCGTCGTGTAGCGGAATAGGGCCTCGTTGCCGCAGGACGCAGTGTCGCACGCAAGTACATCCACGCTCAGCTCGTCGCTGTAGTCTTGATCCGAGAAAAACGCGCTGGATGGGGTGGACATGTGGCTGGGATTTTTGGCATTGAAATTTGCAACCACCAGCGTTTAAATGGAAGCGATGACTAAATGGGCAAGATTTATTTGGCGATTCACGTCTGGTCGGGAGCAGGTTGCTCCAAGCACACAACGCATTCTTTGGCGTTGATGGTTACCGTGGCTGTGCCTAGCGTCAGGATGGCAGTCTCTTGGGTGCCGAAATCCAAGACGTAGCGGTCGTCGGGGCGGCTGCACACTAGCTGCTGGGACGAGACCGAGCGGGCCACGGTCACGATGCCGGTTGCGCTGCCCACATCCACGACCAGGATCGTGCCTTCTGCTGGCACTCGGAAGATGATGGCATGTAGACGCGACGTGCCACTCGGATCGAGCACCACGTCGCAGTTGGCCAGCCGGCCGATGGTGATGGGCTCGTCGTTGTCAAAGGAGAACAACCGGCCAGCGTACGCCACAGTGATTGTGGGCGTGGGAGGCGCAGGCGCGGCCGCGCCGGGCTCGGCGAACAAAATGCCCATCGCACGCATGGCAATCAACTTGCCAACCTCGGCAAACACGTCCTTCCACCACGCAGGCTCGGTCGTGTGGATGGTCTCTTGTGCAGTCATCATGTCAAGGTAAGCTTGTCGCAGTTGCTTGGCGCCAGATATTCGAGCATACACATGCTCGCTGCAGCTCGAGTTGATTGCGTCGTAAAATTGATCCGAATACGCGCTGGTGTTGGCGCTTCTGCTCCGCCGCAACGCCATGGCAGCCAGTCTCAGGGAAATGCAAAAAATGGTAAATTGTCACCGGCCAAAAGTCCAGCCACTTGAGAACGTCGCACCGCAAAATACAGGATCTATGCAACGTCAACCAAATAGCCAAGATTTATTTCGAGCCGCGCTTTTTTGGGGCCGGTGCTGCCTCAATCGCGCGCTTCTTGCCGGCAGGGGTCTTTGCAGCGTCGATCGCTTCGTCATCTTCTCTCACGGCGCGGCGGACCCCAGCGCGCATGCCGGGCTTGATGCGCACGAGGCCGGGGCGAGACTTGCTGGGCTCGAGAATCGCAGCATTTTTGCGAACGAACTCCTCATCTTTGAGGGTACCGCGGCAGTCAAAGCACACGAGCTGCGTTTCTTCGATGCCGGCAACTTTGCGGATCGCACTTTCGGGCAGTGGGCCGTTCGCGTTGGTGATGAAAGTGCAGCATGCGTGGCACACACGCCCGCACTCGTCGTGGAATATGCCCTTGCACGCCTCTCTCTTGTATATCGTTTCGCCGCCTTCGAATCTGGAGATTGTGAGCAGCTGGTCAGGCATCACGGCATGCCTATCCGGCGACGCGATGCTTTTGCGGCACGCTTGGCAGGTTTGGTAGACAGCCCCGGGACTGTCTTGCCAGCAGTCGTCGCAAAACAACAGCTTGATGTCTTGCTCCTTCTTGAGGCCGGGACACACGGTCACGTTATAGCGCCACGTTGCCTGGTTGGAGCAGCCGTCCTCTTGATTGCCGCACACGTTGAGCGCCATACGGGCATCGCCGATCGCGGATTCCATGTCGCCCTCGATTTGGTCGTGGCCGGTATTCCACTCGGAACTGGCCAGTGCCTGGATGGCCAAGCGGGTGGTGCGCAAGACCTCACCGCGAATGGTCATGCCATCCATTGCATTTTTGGCGCCTTGGGCAAATGCGTCGGCCATTGGGAATTGAGGGGTTGTGTGGGATTGGAAAAATGGTCCAATTTGCCGAAAAACTCTGATTTTGGCACGGTTTTTTCGCTTCCCGCCCTCCCTCAAATGGCAGTCATATATGCCCCGGCGATTTGCGGGGCGTGTGCATGGCCTACTGGAAGTCGATCGACACCCACGCGCGCGCCTTTATCATTATGAGCCCCGGCATGGCACTGACCTGGCGGAATGACAAAGTGATCGGCCCGGGGCGGTTTTAAGCAGCGTTAATTTTCGAAAGCCCCATTTTCACAAAAACACATGACCTCTGTCTCGGTGGTATCAAAGCCGGTATTGAGCGCGATATGCGCCGAGCACGACATGGCCGCCAACTGGGTGTGCTTTGAGTGCAACGATGCGGTGTGCGAAAAGTGCATGGCATTCGGTCCGACGATGTGCTCGACAGCCCATCCGCGATCGTGTCGCCCGATTCGAGAGATTGAACATGAAATGAAGACGATACGCCGCGACCTGAGCGATCTGCAACACAAGGTAAAGCGTCGTCGCAGTAACGTGGTATTTACAAAGCAACTCTGCGATCAAGCGAATGCATTATTCGATGAATTTGAAACCCGCTACAGAGCGCGAAAAGAATCCTTCCTACAAAAACTGCAAGACAAGCGCCTGCTCGTGCCCGGAACCGACACCCACACCGCTGGATTATCGAACCTGCAAATCATTCGAAACGCGATAAAGAACAATGAAGTGTTCCTGCTGGCCACGCGCATGCAAGACATGCTCGTCGCCATCACCGAACTGAACACACGCCCTGCCGGCGGCATGCCCCTGGAGAGGGATGTCCGCGCGCTGGACCCTCAACTGTTTGGAATGCTGGACTACTTTGGAGTGGAAGTTGATATCGGCGCGGCCAACCCGCCAGACGCAGAGCCGGCCCCACCAAGCCCCGTGCCGATGGAAGACCGCGATGAAGAGTCTGCGACCTCGGATGAGAACGAATTCACGCGCTGGGCCTGAACGATTAAATTTATTTAGCTTTATTTCTAGTGTGTGAGGGTGGGTTTGGCAAAAACGCAGTTCGCCGCCGACGTCGACGAACTTTGCGAAGACCTGTCCCTGCTGTGTCCGCGCCTCTGGGGCCGATTCCGCACACCGATCAGCCAACGAGGCGTTTCTAGCCAAGAAGCAGATACCTCTCTGATAGAAGAAGTTGTATAAAAATTCTGCTTTTTATTTAAGACTGCCATGTCCCGATCGGGCAAAGTTGGCGAGGCCTGCGACCGAGTCCATTCCCATTTCCAAACTGCGACGCCCAACATGCAGGCCGAAGATGAGCGCGCGATCGAGCCGCAAACTACGTCGATCCCCAGCAAGCCCGAGGTGCTGGCGCCCAGTGAGCCCCCTGGTGCCTCGGTCGTTGCCTCGTCGTCTTCTGATCCTCGGCCGATTTCGCTGATGGAGCAGATCCGGGCAGAAAAGGCCCAAGCCGAGCAAGCGGCCCGCATTCGCGAGCACCGCATCACCAGAGCTTCGGCACAAAAGGGTGGAAAGGATCCTCTTTGGTCGAGCAACGGACCCAGGGAGGATGCGATGCGCGGCGCAACTTATGGCTACGGCACCTATGCGAGGCCGTTTGCGCATGTACGCCAATGCTGGTCCGATGCCGAGCGCGATCCGGGCTATGTGGCCTCGCTGCCCTACGGCTTCCAGTGCGTGTTTGTCACTGCGGTTTGCGGTCCCGGTGATGTCGTGGCCACCACGCTGCGCATGTGTAGACTACCAGAGGCAGGCGCTTTCTGGATGGGGCGCTTGACTTGCGCATCCTTGTTGCCGATTAGCATTGCAGTCGGTGGCACAAGTGGTGCAATCGCAGGCCCAGTCGTTGCCGTCCTCATTGCCAGGCGCCGCCGCGATGCCGACCTCAATCGGATTCAACACAATTGCAGGAATAAAAAGACCGCCGACCATACCGTCAACACCATGACGGGCACGGACATGTCGCGAGGCATAGGCTTGCCCTCTGACATGTCGGCCGGCGCTATGACCTTTTCGTCGTAAAATGAAGTCTCGAATTTTAATCGAGAAACGTGTGCCCGCAAGAAAAGCAGCCATGCATCGCTCGGTCGTAGATCTCTTGATTGCGGCACGAGTACACGTTCTCTTTGCAATAGGGGCATGTGTCTTCCCACATGTAAAAGGCGCTCAGCAGATAGCCGTGCTCGCGATAGTACTGCCTGTTGGCAACAATGCGAGCGAGCGTCTCGGGCGGGGGTTTGGCCAAGCGGTGGTGCTTTTTCTGTGCGGCGCTGCGGTTGGCGCGCTTCTCTTCGGCAATGCGATCGCCCTTGATGTTGATCCACTCGCTGGCAATGACGCGAGCCTGCTCCGGTGTCTGGTCCTTCTCCAGGCGCATGACGACATGCCACGAGCGCGATACCGCATCCCACTTGGCACAATCGTCTTTGTCGCGACCGCCGTACCAAGGCCCGCTGAACTTGATGTCGTCCTTGAGCTTGTACGGCGAATCAATGATTTTGAGCTCGCAGCGCCCGGGGCTCTGGCCGACGATGCGCACAGTGATGGCAGGCTCGGCGGGTGTTGCCATCTCGGAAATATGGGCTCAACCCACGATTTATTTAATTTCTCTAGTCAATTCGGATCAGCACGGCGGTCCTACGTGACGCTTGCTGGCCGAGCGACTCTATTTAGTACGTTTTATTACCGGCCGACGAGCGGGAGCAGCAGCAGCAGCCGCCGCCAACGATGGCCTCTCCATAGGACTTTCGTCGACCACAGCAGCCTGTTCGTACATCTTGGTGCACGCAATGGGCTTTGGATCCTCGATATTCTCCAGAGGCACGTTAAACTTGAGTGAGCGCGCAATGAGCACCTTTGAGAGCAGGCCAACAAATTCGTGAAGGCGGAAATTTGCGTCCAGGGGTGTGTAGGCGATAACGCGCACTCCGTATTTCTCGTCCAAGAATTTAGCACGCTTGATGTCACTTTTGGTGGCTTCCTCGGTGGCATGCTGAGACTCGTCGCACTCTATCACAAGTTTCTGGGCAGGGTAGAAACAGTCGACACGGCAGCTGAATCCATCGCTCGCAAAAATGTGTTGTGTTTTGCTTGACGCCCAGCACGTCGACGCGCGAATATAATCCAGAGTTCTGCCCTCCACGCAACGGACAGCGATCGCAGTTGAGCCGGTGGCCTTAAACGACAACTTGTCAATTGGCCATTGCAATTGGTCGCAGATAAACGCACGCAAATTTTCGATTCGATCCTCGGGGCACTGGCGACGACAGGCTTCATTAAAAATAAATGCCACGGTGTCGCTTGCAATCGTTGTGTTGTGGTAGGCGAGTGTGGTCACTGTGCGCACAGCTCTTTTGGCTTTGGACGATGGCAGCCTGGCATTGCCACCAGGCCACGAGACTTCTGCCGCAATCTTGAAGATGTCTGCATTGCGTTTGATCCAGTTCTTTGATTGGTCTGGCTTGTAGCTCAGTGCCACACAAATATCCGAAGCGTTAAAGAGCCTACCATGCTCGTCGTCGCGACACATGCGGATCGGGTAGAGTTCAGTGATCGAGTCAGAAATTATGTGACCAAAAAGCGCGCAGCGAAACTGCTGACGAATCTCGGCATGTCGATCGGTCGGAGCCTGCCAATAGAAAATGTAGCCACCCGGACGATTTGCTAAGATTCTGGCGGCACGAGCGGCGGCGGCTTCTGCGTCGAGATCGGCTTTTTTCATGTGAGCTGCGAGGGTTCAAAAATTATGAGCCACCGCTTTGCGACAGATATAACCCGAAAAATTTTGGATACATTGGTCCATTTTTGTTCAGTTAATTACCCACCCCGCCAAGCAACAATGTTTTCTACCTCGACCAGCAACAAGCGCAGCGGTTCTCGCAATGGTGCCGCCCCGAAGCGCACCGCGCTAGAGAGCGACGCCGCAGCCGAAGCCCGCTCGTCCTATCCGCTGATCCAGGCCAGCTCGCTGCCCGTCAGCACCAGCGGCTTTTGGCAGCGCGGTGGCCTGATCGAGCAAACGGGCACCGAGTGCATCCTGCCGATCGGGCTCGGTGGATATGAGGTGCATAGCATCTCTTTGCTGGGTATCCACAATGGCAAGGCGCGGTTCTGCATTATGTCCACGCAAGCCGACCACAAGAACAAGGGCGTGCCAATCATTCTCAAGCTGAATCGCTACGGCGCCACATCTCACACTTGGCTTCACCCCGCCGACGATCCCGGCTCAGCTTGTGCGCCCAGCGAGCTCTCGGCCTTCTTGGTGCAAGGCACGCGACCCAAGCCGATCATCGCGCTGATGGCCGGTGGCATTGCCGACAGCACCGGCGGTCACCCGCCGCGCGTGGTCCGCTACACGATGGGTGGCAAGCGTGTCGGTGCGCAATCCCCGATCGGTCCTCCGCCGGCCGACTTGACGCAGGGCACCACCGGTTGCCAGTTTGCCGACACACCCGAGGGCTTTATTGTGCTCGAGCCCAATCTTTTCTCCACCAAGCTGCACCGCACGCTCATCTCTTCGACGACATTTGCGCGTCTTCGCCCGCTCGGCCCCGCTGTCGATCCGGCAGACAAGACGCTGATGCAGACCAAGGCCGGGCTGGTCGTGATGGATCGCCTGCCGGGCGACGCGGTCTACTGGTCGCACGACGCTCGCACGGCCGCCACGATCAGCAACCACGGCAAGACCATCACCATTTACGACACCACGACGGCGACGCGGCTGGGCAAAATCGAGAGTGCAGAGGAGTGGGAACACGTTGCTGTCGCCTTTTTTGACGACGATACGATGGCCATTGTCCGCGTGAGTGGCGCAAACCTTGTCCAGTCAGTGATCTATGCATTGATTTAAATCGCAGTTTTTCAATTATCCATACTATAAATCGGTCCGGTGATACCCGATTGCAGACTGATCGAAATGGCCCTTCCGGCAAACCCCAACATCAAAGTGCCCGACGCGCACAAAAATCACAACCTTGTGTCTGGCGACCTTGTGTCTGGCCCAGCCAAGAATGATTTTCGCGGATTCCTGATGAGAATGTCAGAGGACCCCAGATTCGCCGTGTTTGAAAGCTCACGCAAAGAGCTGGACTCACTCGTGCCTTTGATTGGCGCAGCCGGGGTGCTGTCTCCTCTCTTTAAGGCGCGCACCATCAAGGCCGCAGAGATCTTGCGCTGTGCCCGCACGGCGTTCCACAACTACCACGTGGGCGATGCGGAAAAATTCGCGGTGCTACTCACATTCAACCATCGCATTTTTGAGAGCATGCTGTTTGCCTCGGACTCAAAATGCTGGGAATCCGATGCCGAAAAAGTCAGCCCGCCTGCTCTGGACACCATCGATACGATTCGTCTCGAGGCAGACTGGCTTTTCTGCGACACGAACCACACCAAGCGCGGGTTTGCCCGGCGCTATATTCATTTCTGCAAGTGGTTTGCCTGCGAACTTCGCTCGACCACATCGTCTATAGATGCAACATTTCGCGAGTGGCTTGCGTCCGAGATCTACGCGCTGATGCGCATTACTGTCTGAAGTAAACCCGAGCGCGAGTAATATTACAAACGTGTGTATTTACCGAGCATGTTGTATGTAACCAATTTTTGCACAGTCCTCTCTCCACAGTCTGCAATGAGCAAAGCTGCCAAAAACAACAAACGCGTCGCTCGCCGAAATCTTGAAGAGCTTATTTTTTCGATTATTGCTGGTTCGGGATTTTACATCGTTGCAATAGTGATAAGCGTCGAACTGCTCGAATGGCCGCAGAAGCTGATGTGGATTAGCGCAATACCCGCGCTGCTTGTTGCGTTGACATGCACGCGCAGGCACTTTGGTTATGACTGGGAGACAGACTATGCGTCGTGGCCCGGGATGGCGTTGATGGTCGCGGCGATGCTGCTCGTTGTGTTGTCGCCCATCCTTGGTTTCTACCTTGTTGGAAGAATAATGCAATTTTCGATGTGAACAGATAATAAACCGGTTTTACTGGATTTCCGCGCGTTTCACGGTGCGTCCGTTCTTGCACGTGGACACCTTCATGGCAGCCTCGCGAGTGTTGAACAGCGTGACGCCAAAGCCAGGGAACTCGGGCGTGACAATGGGATCGACCACGCAATCGATCGTGGACTCTTTGGCCTCGTCTTTGATCTCAAAGATAGGATAGCCCTGCTGGCCGATGCCCGAGAATGTGTTGCCTTCGGTCTCCAACTCCACAGCCGAGTTCTTGTGGACAAAGGCGTTTTTGTTGGGTGTGAATTCTCCCATGCCGTTCAGGTTGCAGTGCGTGATGGTAATGAAGAGAGGCGAATCGGAGCGACTCAGCAAGTTCATGCCTTGGACAGTGACGTACGAGCCGTTGATGGTAACGTGCGATCTATAACCAGATTCGTTGTCCACCTCGATGAGACCCCAGGCGGTGAGCATAGCGCCGTTGATGGTGAGCTTCGTGCCGTTGAGGGGCTCGGAAAACAGGGGCAGCAGACTGTCGTCGTCGAGCCGGGTGTTGGCAAACAACCACACCTTCTCGATGGTCAAGCTTGCGCAATGAACATCCTGAATGGGTTCGTCCATCTGGATGATGGAAACGTCGGTGCCGCGGATTCCGACGATGGCCACGTCTCCGGTGAGAGCGCGGAGCGACACCGGGCCCTGGAGAATGCCGTCGATCATGAACTTCACATCGGACAGATCTTGGCGCTCGGCCTCGGCGCGCGCTTCCTCAAAGCTATCGAATGGCATGTCGCCAATGTAGACGCGGTTCTTGGGGCTGGTGTGAGCCGGACCGGCGAGGGCGGCGATAATGAAAACAGCAACAATCAGGAAGCGAAAGTGCATTGTGAGAGTGGTGCAGAAAATAATTAATGAGCCCAAAATGTATAATTTATAGCAGTTTGTGCCGAAATTGCCAATCTACATCCCACAAAAATCGATCGTTCTTATTAAATGGTGTTTATGTGTGCTGGTGTTAGATTTCGCACGGCGATGGACAGATCGTTGTCGACGCAGCAGAACCTTCTGTTGCTGGTGTTGACGCGCAATGGCGTCGATCAAAGCTTGGCGATCGAGGGCGTTATCCGCATGACGACGGGTGGCGACACTCGCACCGAAGCCATCCGAACCGGCCGGGCGTTGGGACTCGACACCAACGACAGATATTGGCTCTCGATCATTTCCGGCACGCAGCAGGAAATCGACAGCCAAATCCGAGAGAATTTGCTCGTACGCGACATGCGCTGGCCCTTGCCAACATCGCTCGCAGCTAGCCCAAGCCCCGGCCCATTTGCGAGCGCAGCCGTGCCGGCAGCGGTCTTTAGCAATCCAGCAACCCCCGTCGCGGCCACCAAGGCCGATGTGTTCACTTCTTACATTTGTCTGACGATCGGCGGCGGAGAAGTGTGCATCGGCGCAGGCGACATCACCAAGCAAGCTGTGGGCGTAGTGGTGGTTCCCGCACCCGCCCTCGACTCCAAGCCCTATGGAACCGCCAAAGCTGTGCTCGATGCAGCCGGCGCGAGCGGCTACACCAGAAAGAACATTGCGATTGTTGGAGCCAACGGGGCAACTTTCTTTGCAAACAACGCAAACGATTCGGCGGTATCTTCCGATCTTATCGTCAAAGTGCCCGCTCCCAAGCTCCCCTCTGGCCAGCCGCCCAGCCAGTCCTACATCGAGACTTATGTGACGATTGCAGTCGAGGCTATGCTTGCTCTGGGCAAATCCTCGATGTCCATGGCTCCGATAGGCAACATCGCGCCCGAAAAGTATGCCGAAGCGCTCTGGACTGCTCTCGGCCGCATGAACCTGAGCCAAGCGAAATTCTCTATCCGCATCAACGACCGCGATCCGACCGTTGCGCAGGCTATCGCTTTCGCCTTGCAGACTCGCTCTCGCAATCCTTCTGCAAGTGGCGCGCCCAAGGCAGCCCAGGCACCGCCGCCGTTTTTGTTCAAAGCGGCTGCAGCCGCTGCACCCGCCACCACTGCTCCCGCCCCCGCCCGGGCTGCAAAGACTGCCTACCTGGTTGACGCCTACGCCGCCCTGAAGCAGGATCAAATCGATGGCTACAAGGCCGCGGGTGCGATTCCCGTTCGTTGGAGTAACCAAGGAAACACCATGCAAGTGTTGCTGCCCTACGAGAATCGCGGCGCAGAGGGCATGCGGCTCCATGTGTTTGGCGGCAAGCGCGACGCATCGGACACTGGCCCAGTGAACACTGCATCGCGAGAGCTGCGCGAAGAGACTGCCGGACTGCTGAGCACCGATGCGAGGGCCACCGGCAGAAAGCCCCCGGGTCTGCTGCTGCCCAACAGTCCGATCGTGGGTTGGAAGCAGCGCGGCAAATTCGCCATTTACCTCTACTACGAGGCCTCCACAGCCTCAAACATCATCGTTCGCGAAATCAACCAGCTCGCGTCGTCCAGAAACCCACCGTCCGGCCTGGAGGCCGAATCGGTCGAGTGGGTGTCTTTGAGCGACATCGAGACTGCTGTCCGCGGCAATGCGACTATCGGCAGACACGCCATGTCAACTTTGCTGCTGGAGATCTTCCAGAACCCCGCGTTTGCCGCCGCCATCAAACAAATGAAGCCGTGAGCGCAAGCTAAAATAAATAAATTGTCATGCTGCTCTCACAATCTCATTGCGCTGGCCTGTGTGTCGACTGGTTGCTCGCGTCGTTATTTTGCGAGCGCCGCATGCCACAAACTCGTGTTAAATAGTCCACTAATCATAGAGATGCTGTGCTAATTATGTTGTTATTTTTTTAAAATTTTATTTTTTTTTGAAATTCGACCAAAAAAAAGACCGAGATCACTTGAGGGTACGGGATTTGCTTTGCGAGTTTTCGGTCCAAAAAATCGAGAGTTCGGGCGGGCGTGCCTGGGTCTATAATTTTCATGGTTTGGGAATGGCACCAAGGAACATTTAACTGCGGTGTGGTTGGAGTGATAATTGCGAGTTGCCGAGCGAACCATAAATTAGCCTGCCTTGCATGGGCTCGATTGTCTTTTGCATTGCACTGCTGTGCGCGGTGGTTGCGGCAAGCATTTTCACTGATCCGGGCCACGAGGCACCCGACGACGACTACGATGCTGCGGTGGCATCGTTCGCGTACGAGCTCAGTACGCTGGCCGATCCGCCCAAAGTGCGCGACGAGAACTACGTGCGCATGCTGCTGATTGCCGACCAGTCCTTCAAGCATCTGGAGAACTCGCCCCACCGACTGCGCTACACGGTCGCATTCCCCATCTACAAGGACGGCTTGCACGACATGTTTGCCGAGACCGCGGCCGAGTTTGCCGACGACAAGACGGCACAGCACGTGCACGACGATCTGCAAGTGCGTGCGACGCAAGCGCGCGAGGCGATCGCTCTGCGAAAGTGACCGCGAGATTTACTAAACATATTTTTAAGAATTTGGACCATTTTAGTTTTTGCCGATGGCTGCCTGCGACACTCCAGCCCAGCTGCTCGACGCCGAGCTTGATTGGCTCGAAGCGCAGGCTGGCGTAATATCAGAGGTGTCCTTCTATGATGGATTGCTGTGCGCGATCAAGCTTTTCGACGCCGTTGTTGTGGACAATGTCGACGAGATGTGCATCCGGCATTGCAACCGGAAGATCATCCTTGCGCTGCTGGATCGGCTGATAGCCTGGCAATCTGATGCGAGCAAGGCCGAGCCGGCGTACGAGTACGTTCGCGAAAGTTTCCGCCAGACCTGCAGGCGTCTGGGCAAGCTGCCCAAGTACCGGATCGCCTTCACGGGCAGCCGCAACTACACCAACGAGGCGCTCGTTGCAAAGGTGCTGGCCACGATGGATCCCAAGACTACGCTGATCGTCAACGGGTCTTGCCCAAGAGGACTGCACGCCATCGTGCATCGCCTGGCCCACGCCTCCGGTTTCAAAGTCACGTCGGTGCCGGCCGAGTGGAAGCGGCTTGGCAAGGCGCCCCTCCACATTCGAAACGCCGCGATGATGGACAACTGGCAACCGGATCGTTTGTACGCGTTCTACGCCGACCCGCCGAGAGAGTCTCCCGGCACTGACAGATTCATCTGCGAGGCCGAGAAGCGCGGCATCCAAGTTGTGCTGGCTCACAAAATGTTTAAAGAATAAACTCGGCCCTCTACGCAACTCTGCAAGGCGTCGGTTTACTTGCCAAGCTCGCGCATCACCATGGCGGCAAGAGCTGGGTCTCTGCTGATGCGATAAACGTGAACTTGGATGGCGCTTGCGATGGCAGCCTGGATAGCGGCCAGCTCAATCTGGTTAAGCTGCGGCTGCTCCTTTGCGGCGGCGATGAGAGCGTCTGCAGACTTAAATTTCGCGTTTACTTGGTCAAGGGTAGAACCAGGGGCCGACACGTAAAGCCACGCTACCAAATTTCTGAGCTGCTCGACGGGCGAGGCAGGTGCAGGTGCGGGCGCAGTGGCCATTTGGGGTAGGGTTGGGTGTTTGGTTGAACTGAAAAATGGTCACAAATTCCGAGATTGGCCTGTGTTTAGTTTACTACACTTTGCTGCAACAGCCGCTCTATGCGCTCTGGCGTGGTCTCGCATGTGTCGTTGGCAACGATGGGCCGGGTGGCTACGGGCATGTTGCCAATCAACGGCCTGCACGTGACTGCAGGCCGAGCGATCGACGCAATCTTTTCGTCGAGCAGGCGCTTGTTTGTCCGATTCCACGGCGTGTCGGCCAAGTCAATCCTCTGGGGAAAGTGGTTGAGGAAAGAGAACGGTCGGCCGTCGTCAGAGAGCAGATGCTCGTCGCGCTCGAATGTTTTGAGTGCGCGATCCATGAAAAGCGGCACCAGCTCGTGGCCCTCCACCAGGACGATCGGCAGCAGCCAGCCTCTCCAGCTCTCGCGCACGCGGCCCAGGATGTACTCGATGGTCTCAAAACTCGGAAGCGGGGCGCGGATGACGCGCGGGTACGGCTCATCCATGGGCATCGAGCAGATATTGACGCGAAATGCCACCACAAGAACATCGCAGTCGATCGATGCCGGCAGCGGGATGTCGATGCGGTAGCGCCAGCTCATGTCGCACATAAAGCGCCAGCGATGCGGGCGCCCGACCAAGCGAGCAATGTTGGAACCGCGACCCTTGACATCGCCCTCGCCGTCGTTGGGATAGACCAGCCCAAACACCATGGCGCCGGCACCGGGCAGAATTTCTGTGATCACATGCGCGCGCGCTTCTGCCGGCTCTGCCATTGGACGCGCGCAGGATGGGTGCCTCGACTAATTTTATGGTGCACAAATGATGTCGATATTTGCAGTGCCCATTTATTTTAATCCTCTCGGCATGGCGACAGCTGGCACCAGAGTCTTTTGGATTTTCGTGTTTGTGTTTGTGACCTCATCGGCACTGGAACTTGCAGTGTTCTCCACGCACGACGTCATCGGCGCGCCACTGCAGCATCCGCCAGCCAACGCCACTTGCGCCACGTGGTGCCCGCGCTACGAAAAAACAACTGCGCAATACAAGTTCACGACGACCAACCCGTCTCTCGCGTGGTTCGCGTCGAAAAAAGACAAAAAGAGAACCCCGCTAGAGTTTGTGTGCAGACGCATGCCCTCTGGCCATGAAATCGAGACTGCGCACGAGTCCGACATGAGGCAGGCCTGCGAGTGTGCCCCCTTTTACAACTTTGGCGCCAAGGCAGCAAACAAATGGCCCGGCACCGTGCGCCCGGCCGTTTTTTGGTTGCACGATTCGGTCTATGCGCAATTTCCAAAGGTTATTGTTTGGATGACATACATCAAATGGTTCAGCATAGTCGAGGTTTCGATGGCGCTGGGCACTTTACTTTATGGTGTCCTGAGGTTCATTGTGTTTAAAGTAAAATTATTTTACCGATGAATTCTGTGAGTTGCAAAGTTTTATTCTTCTTTGTTTGAAGCGCGCTTGGCCGCAGGCTTCTTGCCGGGCGCCTTGCGAGATTTCTTGGGCTTGGGCTTGTGCATCCTGCAGTGGATGGTGCAGCGGCGAGGAATGTCGGCAGTGCCTGGATCGCGGCGAAAGATAAAGTTTTCTTCGTCGCACGCCTCAATGTCCGTGGCGCCGTTAATCTCCATGTCGCGCGAGGCATGGCACTGGTCGCTGGCCGGCATGCACTCGGCGCAAAGGAGCACCAGCTTGCCCAGGTCGTTCTTCAGCTTTTCGTACTGCATCCAGCCAACTTCTTCGAGATCGCGCTCGTTTGCAGCCAGCAAGGTGCCGCAGCCGTCGCACTGGCGTGTAGCGCAGGTGGCATGCATCACGGAATGGGAGGCGTTCTCGTCGATGTCGTTAAAGACAAAGAAGTCGTGCCTGGCAAGGATAAAGCGACCGCCAGAGCCGGCGACCTCGGAGCCATCTTCCTCAAGGTCGTAGCCTTCGTCATCGACCTCTCCGCAGGGACAAATGCCCAGTGCCGAATGATCGACGAGCGCAAGCTCGGGCTCGCCGTCGCCCTTGGGATGCACCTTGACCAGGCTGTCGATCACCTCTTGCTTGCAGCACCACATTGTGATACAAAGCTTGTCTACACGCTGGCGGCCCTCGGCGGTGGCCAGATCGCTGAGGAAGATCAGCTCGTCGGCGTTGGCAAACTTGGCGCCGTGCTCGCTGCGGTCCACTGGCTGCCAGATTGACGCGGGGATCGCGCGCAGGTACGACTCGCTGGCGAGCGCGTCGCCGGTGCGGCCGCAAAAAGCGCATGTCGGTTCGGGCAGCTGGCAAGGGATACCGCAAGCGTAGGCGGGACTGAACGCGTTGATCTTTCCGCAGCGCGTCGTGCGGATGTTGGCGCAGGGCTTGACCACAAAGTCAGAGTCAAAGAAAGGCGCCTCGTCAGCAAGCTTGCGAGTGGAGGCCATTGTGCGAGATAGAGGGAGGAGAGGGTGCGAGAAACCAGAAAGATGGCCCAAAAATTAGTTTGGTCTCGCTTTTAAAGCCAAAATTCCCGGATGCTAAACGTCCGGAAATTTTCTGGCCAAATTTTCAAAGAAAATTCTTGCCGCCCGCCCTGCAGAAATATTCAACTATTATTTTGTGATTAAAGACGATTTACTATTCTGCGGGGGCTACGCGCTTGGCTGCAGACTCCTTGCCGGGCGATTCGCGCGACTTCTTTGGCTTGTGTGCTGCGCAGTAGACGGTGCCGCACCTGGTCTGGGGGCCGGTGCCACGATCGCGAGTGTAAATAAAATCGCTGGGGTCGCAATCGCAAGTCTCGGCGCCGTTCGCGATCATGTCGCACGCTGCGTGGCAGCGGCCGTCGCAGAGCGAGCACTCGGGGCAGAGAAGCACCACATCGCCCAGATCGTTGCGCAGGTCACCGAGAACGGTCCAATCGGACTCGTCGCCATCGCAGTCGTTCTTGGGCCGCAAGACGCCGCAGCCGTCGCACTGCGATCCGGCACACTGGCAATGCATGTAGCGATAGAGCGGCTCTGTGGTGACGTCGTCAAAGACAAAGAATTCGTGCCGGCTCTTGATGCAACGGCCACCCGAGCCATTGGACTGGGGCGATCCCTCGGCGCTGAGATCGCAGCCCTCGCCGTCAAGCTCGCCGCACTGACAATAGGCCAAGCACGAGTGGTCGACCATCAGATGATCGGGCTCGGGGTAGCCGTCGTCAACCAACACCGTGACCAAGCTGTTGATGACGCTCTTTTTGCAGCGGTAAAGCGGCACGGCGAGCCTGGCAGCGCGCTGGCGACCCGCAACATTGCTCATGTCGCTCGAGAAGATCAGCTCGTCGGCGTTGGCAACCTTGTCGCCGTTCTTTGTGCGATCGGTCGGGCGCCAGATCGACAGGGGGATCGCGTGCAGGTACACCTTGCTAGTGTCAACTGCGTCGCCGGAGCGGCCGCAGAATACGCACGTGGGCTCGGCTGTGCGCGTGGGGCAGCCATCAACAAACGCGGCGCTCTGGCCAGTGAAGCGACCGGTAATCGCGCGCGGCTCGTCGACTCGTGGCACCACAACATACTCAGAGTCAAAGAAGGGTGCATCGTCGGGCGTGTCGCGATACCAGGCCATTGCGGGGAGAGGTGCACTATGCAGGATAAATTTGCAGAATGGACCCAAAAATTTAGTTCCTCCACTTTTAAAGCAAAATTTTTATCTGCCCGCTTGCTTTTTCAGCTTGTTGGCCTTGCGCACGGCGATCGCGGCCAGCTTATCCTCGATGGTCGTGTAGAGACGTCGGATGGTGGCACCTTCCACCCGATGGCAGTGCGAATAGCCGGCAATTCGCTTGGTTGAGATCGTCTGCCCGGCGCTCAGGTAGACCACGTAGGCGCCCTCAACTACCACCCCGTGGCACTGCTCCAGGGTGCCGCACTCGAAGGCCACCTGCGCTTCGTGACGCTCCAGCTCGATCTGGTTGCGTGGACCTGCGCCCGACTTCCAGCTCACCAGCACGACGGGCGACTTGTTGCCGGGCCGCACCGAGGCGCGACGGAATATCGCGTCCGCTTGCGTCGCAACATCTGCGCCGCTGTTGTTGAAGATGATCACCTCGCCTGCAATGGGCACCAGGCCCTGGCGCAAGGCAAACGTCTTGGCCGCATCGACGCACGCACGCACCGAGGCGCTCTGGCCCGACAGCGCTGGCGTGTTGCTGCCGTAAACTCGCACACACCGGCAGTCGCCCGAGTGCACGCACATCAGATTGTGCATCACATGCCGGTGGATCTTGTCGCCAGACTTGAGACTGCTGGCAATCGCACGCACACCCGCCGGCAAAGTGAACAGCCTCAGCGTGCGCTCGACGGCCGTGCGGCCTCGCGGGCGAGTGGCCGAGCCCACACGCGCAGCAGGCTTGCGGGGACACCATCGGTTGACAAACTTGGTGAGCCCCTTGCAACGCACGGCCACAGTGGAACCCGCGCCGCCGATTGCACTGCGACGCGGCACCCTGCACAAAAAGCCGCGACCTCCGCCACCCGAAGTAAATTGTCCGCTGTTATTCAGATGCAAGAGAGTGTCCATCGCGCAAAGACTTGGCCAATGCATCGATGCGATCATCGTCGCATATGTATGCGCTCCGGGAGCAACCCCATGCGAGATACGCGACACCCGACCCCGCGACCAAAATCCGACACTGCGACACACAACCGACCCCGCCGACCGAAAAATCACGATCTCGCCACGAACGCGAAAATGCCCTCAGACTATCCAGGACCACATCACCGCCGCGCATCCGAGATCGCGTCACAT
>Ga0105045_10000618_pt1 | contig 26702 bp, 22 predicted proteins | sample MAT02_FD_78089 | JGI IMG/M metagenome (GOLD analysis project Ga0105045, IMG submission 78089) | Freshwater microbial communities from Lake Fryxell liftoff mats and glacier meltwater in Antarctica - MAT-02 (megahit assembly) | ecosystem: Environmental > Aquatic > Freshwater > Ice > Liftoff... | reverse complement strand
TCCGTCACGCGCAGGGCATCCCGCCCCGCCGAGACGGAGACGACGATGAGCCAGGGACCGAAGATCGTGGAGCGACGCTGGATCACGCCCTTCGCCCGGCTGATGGTCGCACAGCTTGCGTTGGAGGTGGAGGCGCAACGCCTCTCACTGGACGAGACCAAGCGCTGCCTGGTCGATGTCACGGAGGCCAATGCCGCGCTGGACGAAATCGGCAGCACCGTGCGCGACGCGCTGCTGGACTGGCCCGCCCGTGTGTCGGGCCTGATCGCCGCAGAAATCAGCGTCGAACCGAATCTGCTGCAGACCATCTCGCAGGATCAGATGAACCCGCTGCTGCTGGAGGTCGCGCAGCGGCTCGACCCGCCCTCCGGGAAAGCGCCCTCGGCGTCCACGGGCCGGGCACGATCGTGAAGGCTGGCGTCGTCTCGACTTCCAAGCGGTAGGGAGTCGATCGGCGACCACTTGCCGCCATCGGAGCGCGGCACCGCACGCTCGAGGTCCGGCCGGAGTTGCACGAAGTCGACCAGGGCCGCGATCCGAGCCGGGTCATCGCCCTTGGCTGACAGGTCCTGCAGCCGATCCGACATATCGAAAAATCCGGGCTGCCTGTCATCCGAATCATCCCCAGTGTGATGACCAGAGTGAGTCAGGCGGTCACCGCCCCGGCGAGGGGTTTCTGGAGGTGTCGACTTGAGGATTGTACCGTTCACCACCGTCAGCCGTATTCTCTGGACTACCATCGCACCACCGTGACCCTTCAAAGTAATCCATGGTGTTCACTGCGGATGGTGAATCCGCCCACAAAACAATTGACTTGTGTTTTTGCTCCCCTGTACGGTTCGCGGAGTAATCCAAAGGTGCTGTCGGGTATGAGAAAGCTGTTTCGCTAAAAGCGTCAGCTTCGACGGCACTTGAAATTCGTACCACGGCACATTCTCATTTTTGTGGCTTGATCGTACCGTATCATAGCTGACAAGATGGAGCACGGCACATGGCGACTGCGGTCACCTATCCCGGGGTGTACATCGAGGAAGTCCCATCCGCCGTTCGCGCGATCTCGGGCGTTCCGACCTCCGTCACGGCCTTTGTGGGCTACACGCGGCGCGGGACGCTCATCCCCACCCGCATATCCAGCTTCGCAGATTTCGAGCGCGCCTATGGCGGCCTCGATCTCGACAGTGAACTTAGCTACGCCGTCAATCATTTCTATCTGAACGGCGGCGGCAGCGCTTGGATCGCGCGCGTTGCTTCCGGCGCGGCGCCCGCCTCGATCGACCTCGAGAACGATGCCGGCGGCGGCGACGTGGTGCTGACGGCCAGCGCGCGCTCGGCGGGCGCATGGGGAAACAACCTGCGCCTGACGGTAGACCACGCCACGTCCAACCCCGCCAGCCTGTTCAACCTGATTGTCACGGAAGTGGCCGAGGTGGCGGGCCGCCTCACCACCCTCCGCTCGGAAGTGCATCGAAACCTTTCCATGAACAGCTTTTCGCCGGCCTACGCGCGCAGCGTGGTCAACGCGGCCTCCAACCTCGTCACCCTCGAGCGGCCCGCGGGCCTGGTGTTCGGGACCGAAGGGGAGGCAGAGAGCGGCCTCATCGGCGATGCCGAGCTTGCCCTGCTGGGCGACAATGCGCGCCGCTTGGCGATCAGCATTGACGGCGGCCCCGTCTACGAGTTCGACATCTTCCCGGAGGGCGGCGGCCTCGGTGGCGGCGACTACGATGGACGCATGGACGACCTCGCCTCCCGCATCGAGGCGGCGGTCCAGGCGCTCGAACCCGCCAACCCGTCCTTCGCGAGCTTCGCCGCCAGCCAGGCGAATGACGGCACGCTCGGCCGCATCACCATGACCGCCGGCACGCCTGCGGCCAACCCGGAGCGTTCGTCCGTCAGCGTCACCAGCGCCAGCCGCCGCAACGCCGCCGTCATCCTGCGCATGGGCTCGGCCAATGGCGGGCGCGAGACCGAGGCGGCGGCCGAGATGCGCCCGGCGCCCTCAGGCACTACCTGGCAGCGCGCCGACCCGCCCACGGATTTCACCACGCTCGACACGCCCGGCCAGGTGGAGGTCAACCTGCTCGACGCCGCCGGCGCCACGCTCCACAACGAGACGCTAGACCTATGGACCGTGGCCAGTGCCGCGCCCACCGACCTGGAGCGCCTGCGCGCAGCCATCCAGGCCGGCTTCGCGGGATCGGCGCGACGCGAACTCGCCGCGATGCGCGTACTGCTGGCGGGCGAGCGGCTGTCCTTCATCCCCGGCGGGGACGACCCGAATGTGCGCCTCGCCTTCGTCTCCGGCGTCGAGACAGGCGGGGGCGCCGGCGATCTCGGTACGGGGGCCGACGTCAACGTCGGGGCCTACCGCCTGGGCACCGGCGCCGGCGTCGCGGCGCAGGCGAACCCGGTGCCTGGCGCGGACGGCACCGCGCCCAACCCGATCCAGATGATCGGCTCGCGCGCCGACAAGACCGGCATCTTCGCGCTTGAGGACGTGGACCTCTTCAACCTGCTCGTCCTGCCCGGCCAGTCGGATGTTCCGCTCCAGGCCGCCGCCATCGCCTACGCCGAGGGGCGGCGCGCCTTCGTCATCCTGGACCTGCCCGCCGACACCGACACGCCGTCCGAGGCGCAGGCCTGGCTGAACGCCAACGGCACGCTGCGCCACCGCAACGCAGCCGCCTATTTCCCGCGACTGCGCGCCGCCGACCCGTTGCAGCAGAACCGCATCCGCACCTTCGCCAATTCCGGGGCGCTGGCCGGCCTTTACGCGCGGACGGACCGCACCCGCGGGGTCTGGAAGGCGCCGGCCGGCACCGAGGCCCAGCTGCGCGGCGCGCAAGGCCTCGACTACGTGCTGACCGATGCGGAGAACGGCATCCTCAACCCGCTTGGTCTGAACGCGCTGCGAAGCTTCCCCGCGTTCGGCGTTATCGGCTGGGGGGCGCGCACGCTGGTTGGCTCGGACATGATGGCGTCGGAGTGGAAATATCTTCCCGTCCGCCGCCTTGCGCTGTTCATCGAGGAGAGCCTTTACCGCGGCACGCAATGGGTGGTGTTCGAACCCAATGACGAGCCGCTGTGGTCCCAGATCCGGCTCAACATCGGCACCTTCATGCACACGCTGTTCCGCCAGGGCGCCTTCCAGGGCCGCACCCCGCGCGAGGCCTACCTGGTGCAGTGCGACGCGACCACCACGACGCAGGCCGACATCGACCTTGGCATCGTCAACATCATCGTCGGCTTCGCGCCATTGAAGCCGGCCGAGTTCGTCATCATCAAGCTCCAGTTGCTCGCCGGCCAAGCGCAGGCTTGAGGAAAGGGGATCCGCATGGCCCTGTTCAGCGTCAACCCGCAGCGGTTTGACCCCTATAAAAACTTCAAGTTCCGCGTGCGCTGGGACGGCCGCTTCGTGCTCGGCGTCTCTAAGGTGGGGGCGCTGAAGCGCTCCACCGAGGTGGTCGAGCATCGCGAGGGCGGTGACCCGAGCACCACGCGCAAGTCCCCGGGCCGCTCCAAGTACGAGCCCATCACGCTGGAGCGCGGCGTCACCCACGATGTCGAGTTCGAGCGCTGGGCCAACAAGATCTGGAACTTCGGCTCGGGCCTGGGCGCCGAGGTGAGCCTGTCCGACTTCCGCAAAGACATCGTGATAGAGCTGTACAATGAGGCTGGGCAGCTCGCGAAGGCCTGGAAGGTCTATCGCTGCTGGGTGTCCGAGGTCCAGGCGCTGCCGGAGCTGGACGCCAACGCCAACGCCCTGGCCATCGAGATGATCAAGCTCGAGAACGAGGGCTGGGAACGCGACCTCGACGTCGTCGAGCCCGCCGAGCCGTCCTTCACCGAGCCGGCCTGACATGACATCGCTCGCCCCCGCCGCGCTGTTGGCCGCGTGGGAGCTCGGCCTGCACCTCCATGCGGTGGACCGCGCGCTGGTGCTGCTCGCGGGTGCGGCGCCCGATGTGGAGGTCGCCGCACTTCCCCTGGCCGAGCGGGACCGGCGGCTACTTGCGCTGCGCGCCGGACTGCTGGGCGACCGGCTGGACTGCCTGGCGCAGTGCCCGGCCTGCGGTGCCACGCTCGAATTCACCCTCTCGGCCAGCGACACCGCCTCGCGCATCGCGCCGCTGCCGCCGGAGCGGGTGAGCGTGGATGGCTGGGACATCGAACTGCGCCCGCTGGACAGCCGCGACCTCGCCGTCGCGGCATGCGCGCCCGATGCCGCCGCCGCCGAGGGCATGCTGGCCGCACGTTCCATCGCCGCGATGCATCCCCCCGCGGACCTTCCGATGGACAGCCCGCCGCCGGAGGCCGTGCGCGCCGCCGCCGCCGCACGCACGGCCGAGCGCGAGTCGAAGGGCGTCGTGGAACTGGCGCTGGAGTGTGCGGATTGCGGCGCCGCGTGGCAGGCACCGCTCGACATCGGCGCCCATGTCTGGGCTGAGGCGGAGGCGGCGGCCGGCCGCCTGCTCGCGGAGGTGGCATCCCTCGCGGCGCGATATGGCTGGTCGGAGGCCGAGGTGCTGGCCCTGTCGCCGGCCCGCAGGCGCGCGTACCTCATGCTCGCCAGATGAACCGGGTGGGCGCCCGATGACCAGCGCGCTGACCCTCCTCGCCTCCCGCGCGCTCGGAGTCGCAGCCCTGGTCCGGCCGCGCCTCGCCGCCCGCTTCGAGGCGCCCGAGGGCCCCAGTGACCTGGTCGCCTCCCCCTCGTCGGCCGCACCGGCCCTCGCGCCCTCCGGCAACGCCCCCCCGGCGGCCGGCAACCCGTATGCCGGCGCGACGCCGCCCGTGCCCGGTGAGGCCGCCGCGCCGATGCCCTCCGCGACGCCTTCCGCCCAACGCTCACCGGTTGCCCCGCCTGGAGCGCGCGGGGGGAGAATAGCGCCGCGCTCCCCCCGGGAGCCGACCTTGGGGCCAAGCTGGGGGCCACCCCCGGCGGACCGCGAGGCGGCGCAGCCGGGAAGCGCGACGGTGCGGAGGGCCGAGGCTGCGGCGCCTCGACTGCCGCAGGGCAGCACGCCACCCGCGCCGGCGCCGCCGCAATCGCGGCCCGCGCCTCCATCGCCCCGGGCGCCGCCCCTCCCGCCACCCATCTTCGCGCCGCTGCTCGCCCCGGCTCCCGCGCGTCCGCCTCCGCTGGCATCGGGTGCCGCGCCGGCCCACCTGCCGCGCGCCGTCGCCCTGCCGCCGATCACCGTCACCATCGGCAGCATCGAGGTGCGGGCCGAGGCACCACGCCGCCCGGCCGCCGCGCCGCCGCGCCCGGCGCCCGCGCTGCCGCGCGGCATGACCCTCGAGGACCACCTCGGCGGGAGCCGGCCATGAGCAACGTGTTCGCGGTCGCCGCCGTCACGCGGCTCCTGAAGGATCTGCTGAACGACACGCTGATCAACAACGACATCAGCGGCGACATCGGCCAGGACGTCGTGGTCAGCGCCATCCCGCCCGACCGCGCCCTGGCGATGACGGGAGAGGGGACGCCCAGCCGCCTCAACCTCTACCTCCACCGCATCACGCCGAACCCGGCGCTGGCGACGGCCGACCTTCCCACGCGTGACGTCCGGGGAGGGCTGGTCGCGCGGCCCCGCCTCGCACTGGACCTCCACTACCTTGTGACGGCGTACACGATGGAGGAGTTCCACGCCGAGATCCTGCTCGGCTATGCCATGCTGCTGTTCCATGAGACGCCCATCCTGGCGCGGGCGCAGGTCCGCGCCGCGCTGGCCGGCGGACCGAACGGCGCTATCCTCCCGCCCGCCTTCGCCGCGATCGACCCGGCGCGCCTCGCGGACCAGATCGAGCTCATCAAGATCTCGTCGCAGCCGCTCTCTCTCGACGACATGTCGAAGCTCTGGACCGCGTTGCAGACCAACTACCGCACCACCGTGGCCTACCAGGTCTCGGTCGTGCTGATCGAGCGGGAGCGGCCCGCCCGCGCCGCGCTGCCCGTGCTGTCCCGTGGCCCGCGCGACCCGGTCAGCGGGCGTGATGCAGGCGTCGTGGTGCGCGCCGGCCTGACCCCCGCCTTCCCGGTGCTGGCCCGCATCGAGGCGATGCCGGCCCGCTCCTCGCCGCGCCTGGGCGACCGGCTGACGCTCGCCGGCTTCGCGCTGGACGAGGGGGAGGCGCGGGTGCGCTTCACCCCGGCCGGGGGCGGGGGCACGCTGGACCTGGGCCCGGTCGGCGCGCCAACGCCCGAGCGGCTGATGGTGGACCTGCCCGGTGGCCCCCCATTGCCCGCCACCCATCCGCTCGCCGGGACCGGCTATGATCCCGGGGAATGGCGCGTCGGCCCCTACCTGCTGGAGGTGGCGCTGAGCGCCGCCGGCCGCACCCGCACCACCAACCGCCTGCCCTTCACCCTCTCCCCCCGCATCACGCCGTCGGCCTTCGCCGATGCGGGCGGCACCCGGATCAGCGTGGACATCGAACCGCGCGTCCGCGCCGGCCAGGCCGTGAGCCTGCTGGCGGGGCAGGTCGAGGTGATCCTGGAACCGCCGGTCACCGACGCCGCGACGCTGGAGGCGGTGTTCCCGGGCCTGGTGTCCGGCGCGGACGTGCCGATCCGCGCGCGGGTGGCCGGCATCGACAGCGTCCTGATCGACCCCGCCGCCGTGCCCCCGGCCTTCGATGCGACCCAGCTGGTGGCCGTCCCGTGAACGCCCCGGGCCCCGACTGGGGTGCCGCCAACCGCGCCGCGCTGGCGGCCGAGTTCGCCGCGGTGCGCGCGCAGGGAGAGGCGTGGCCGCTTCCGGCCGCGCTGCATCCGCTCGCGCGGCTCGACAGCCTTGCCGTCGCCTTCTCGCTCGACCCTGCCGCCCGCCGCATCCTCGTGCTCGCCGCGGCGACCGAGCTTGACCCCATGGCCGAACGCGGCCGCCCTACCGTCGCCACCGCGCTAGCCCTGGTGGGCGAGCCGGGTTGGGCCGCGCTCTGCCCGCAGGCACCGCTGCGCCGCTGGCGCATGGTTGAGCTGGAGGGCGGCGGGCCGACGCGCGAGCGGGCGCTGCGCATGGACGAGCGCATCGCCCACCACCTGATCGGCATCGACTATCTCGATCCGCGGCTGGATGGGCTGATGGAGGCGCTTGCGGCCCAACCGCCCGGCGACCGCGGGGTGGTGGACCGCCTCGCCGCCGCCTGGGCGACGCCTTCCGGCCGCTGGGCCCTCGTGCAACTGGCGGGCGGCACCGTGCATGGACGCCGCGCGGCCTTCGCGCGCATTTGCGAACAGGTCCGTCTCCGCCCGTTCCGCCTCGCCGCGGCCGACATCCCGCGCGGTGCGTTCGAAAGGGCGGCGCTGGCACGCCTAGCCGACCGGGAGCTCGTGCTCTCGAGCGGCGCGCTGCTGATCGAGCTGCGCGACCACGCTGCGGAGGAGGAGACGCTCGCCGCCGCGCAACTCGCGGACCTGCTGTTCGGACCGACGGCCATCGCGGCCCGCGAGCCGGTTGCCGCCGAGCGCCAGCCGCGCCTCCGCGCCGACCTGCCCGCCGACACCCCCGCGCACCGCCAGGCGATCTGGGCGGACGCACTCGGCCCCGCCGCCGCAACGCTCGGCCCCCGGCTGGATGACCTCGCGCACCACTTCGCGCTGGACGAGGGCGACGTCCGCGCGGCCGCGGAGGATGCGGGCGGCGCGACCGACGGCGCCCTGTTCGAACGGCTGTGGGACGGCGCGCGCCTCGTCGCCCGGCAGCGCCTGGACGAGCTGGCCCAGCGCATCGAGGCCAACGTCGGCTGGGACGACCTCGTCCTGCCCACGGACCGACTGGAGCAGCTGCGCGACATCGCCGTCCATGTGCGCCGTTCCGCCCTGGTCCACGAACGTTGGGGCTGGGCGGCCAAGGGTGCGCGCGGCCTAGGCGTCGCCGCGCTGTTCGCGGGGCCGAGCGGAACCGGCAAGACCCTGGCCGCCGAGGTCCTCGCCGAGGAGCTGCGGCTCGACCTCTTCCGCATCGACCTGAGCCAGGTGGTCAGCAAGTATATCGGCGAGACAGAGAAGAACCTCCGGCGCATCTTCGAGGCGGCGGAGGCCGGCGGCGCCATCCTGCTGTTCGACGAGGCAGATGCCCTGTTCGGCAAGCGCTCCGAGGTAAAGGACAGTCACGACCGGTACGCGAATGTGGAAGTGAGCTACCTGCTCCAGCGGATGGAGGCGTATCGCGGCCTCGCCATCCTTACCACCAACATGCGCAGCGCGCTGGACCCCGCCTTCATGCGGCGGCTGCGCTTCGTGGTGGATTTCCCCTTCCCCGATGCGGGGCTGCGTGCGGCCATCTGGTCGCGCGTCTTTCCATGCGCCACACCGACGAGCGGGCTCGATCCCTCGCGCCTGGCGCGGCTGGCCTTGGCGGGCGGCAGCATCCGCACCATCGCCGTGAATGCGGCGTTCATGGCGGCGGATGCCGGCCAGCCCGTGACGATGGCCAACGTCATGCACGCGGCCCGGCGCGAATACGCCAAGATGGACAAGACCGTGACCGCCGCCGAGTTCGGAGGCCGTGGATGAGCGTGCACATCCACATCCGGCGCCTCGTCATCGACCGCGCGCACGCCCCGAACCGCGCCGCCTACGCGGATGCGATCCGGGAGGCACTCGCAACGGAACTGGCGCGCACGCGGCCACCCGTGCCGCGTGCTGCGGAAAGCCTCGATGCCGGCACCTCTGCCCCGCGGCCCGAGGCGGTCGGCGGGCGGATCGCGTCCACCTTGGGGCGCGTGCTGACATGAAGGCGCGGCACAGCCTCCGTCGGCGGCCCCGGGCCGAGGCGGCCGCGCCGTCCCACATGCCCTTCGCCGCGCCGACGCTGCGCCCGCACCCCGCGATGGCGCGTGCGGTAGAGGGTGCGCGGCAGGGCCTTGGTGGCCCGGAGGCTGAGGCGCAAGCGCCGTCCGTCTCGCCCGATGCGGTGCCGGCGGAGGCGCTGCCGCAACCCGGACCCGACGCACCGCCCGAGGCGGAGGCGCGACAGGCGGCCGCGGCGCCCGCGCCATCTCAGGTGACCTTCAACATCAACAGACCCATTCCCGTGCCGCCGGTCGGCAACAGTGCGCTCCGCGCCATGGCGGACGTCCCCGGCGTCACCTGGTCGCTCCATGCCGGGACTGCGGCGCTGGATGGCGGCAGTTCGATCGCCGCAGATGGCCGCATCACGCTCGGTGCGGGACAGGCGGCCGGCATCATCGAGGCGCGCGCAACCAGCGCCGACGGCGCCTGGGCGAGCAACATGCTCCACCTCGTCGCCCACCCGACGGGCGTCGGCAGCACCACGCTCATCGGCGACCCGTCGGCAGGCAGCTACGGCCATGTGTTCGACCATGTGCTGACGAGTTCGACCGGGGACGTGGCGAATCTCGAGAATGTTCCCGTGGGGGAGAATTTTCCTGGGCTCGCGACGCCCGCTGCTGCCACGCATCTCATCCCCAACCCGCCTTTCCCGTTCGACCGCAGCTTCACCCTGCACACCGCGACCCTGACCACGGACGCCAACAACAACTGGTTCCTGACCGCGGCCGGAATGCTGGGCGGCACGCATGACACCGTTTCGATGGAACAGGCGGGGATTGATGTCGGGCGCTTCACCGCCAACGCGTCCAACCCCACCGCCGCGGGAGCGCTGCCGCAGGGCTTCACGGTGGATCAGCACCTCCACTGGTACAACCCGCTCGCGGCCGCCAACGCGCGCTGGATGGATTTCGTGACGGTCCAGCACAAGCGGGAGCTGAAGCTGATCGGCACCGACCTCAAATTTGTAACGACAGTCAACAACCTCGAGGATGGCGGCGACGACTATGTGGGGCCCGTTGCGCCACATGCGCTCACCGCCACGCCGGCGAGCGTGGCGCACAGCGCGGGCCCGCCAGCCGGCGGCGGGACGCTACCGCCGGCCAACACAGTCGCGCTGGCCGCAAGCACGGTTCCGGCCACCCTGCCGGCCGGGGGCGCGCTGGTCTGGTCGTTCCGGGGGCCGGCGCTCGGCTCCACGCTGACACCCGACACGGCCGATCCGCACCGCGCGACGCTGACGGTCGGGACCACGGCGGGAAGCGTGACGATCCGGGTCGCGGACGCCGCCGGCAACAATTTCGACCAAGTGATGGTGACGATCACATGAGCGCCACCTTCGCCACGCCCGACCACGTTGCGGCACCTCCGCCGCGGGCGCCGATGCGGCTTCAGCGGGCCTGTGCCTGCGGCGGGCATGCGGGCATCTCGGGCCAGTGCCGAAGCTGCGACGCGGCTGGGCGGTTCGGCGAAAATCTCCTGCAGGGCAAGTTCACCGTCAGCGCGCCGGGCGACCCGTTCGAGCTGGAGGCCGATCGTGCGGCGGAGGCGGTGGTGCGCGGCGGTCCGCCACCCCGCATCAGCGCGCTGGGGGATAGACGGGACGAGGTGCGGCGCGAAGCATCGGAGGCGGAAGAGGAGGAGGACATCCAGGCGAAGGCGGTCGCCGCCACCGCGCCTGGCCCCGGCTTCGCCGCGCAGATGCAGGGCGCGGGCGGCGGCGCACCTCTCCCGCCATCGGCACGCAGCTTCTTCGAAAAGGGATTCGGACGGGATCTTGGCCATGTCCGCGTGCATGACGGAAGCACGTCCGCCGAACTCGCGCGCGGGATCAATGCGCGCGCCTTCACGCATGGCAAGCACATCTACTTCGGCGAGGGCCAGTATGACGATGCCTCGACGGAAGGTCGGCGGCTTCTGGCGCATGAGTTGGCGCACACGGTGCAGCAGGGGGAGCGCACCGATACTAAGCTCCAGCGTCAGGAACGTGAGGTCGACCCAGCGATTGCCAGCCTGCCCGCCGAGCGCTTTGTCGACGCATTTTCGGAAGTTGCCTACGACCTCGATTACCGTGCCCAGGGCGGCAATCTCTCGACGTGGCTCACCGTCACCTATCCTGACGGTGTGCAGATTGACATCAATGTCTACGAAATCGCTGACCGGAACGTGGACATGGTCGACTCCATGGCAAACGGCCAGGCTGGCTTGGAGGGTCGCATCTTTCCCCGCGAGATGACGCGCACCACGGTCCCTCGGCTATGGGCAGCGCGGCAAGAAGCCTTCCAGATCATGGAGCAGTACAACTACGATTTCATGATGGCCGCAATGCCTGCGGTAATCTTCATCATCACGATGGCCGGCCCGCCGCCAATTGCCGCTTCATCGGCACCCCGTCATTTCACCCGCCCCAGAGCACGGCTTAGACCTCGAACTTCCACACCCGCCACCGGCGCTGCCTCGGCCGCGGCGGCCACCAACTTCCGCCTGCTCAGCCCCCGTGTGCTGCGTTTCGGAGGACGTGACGTGGTCGTTATTCAATCTTCGCGAGGTCCGCAGGCATTCTATCGGCGCACAGGGATGGGCGGCACAAATGCGGGCGGCGCGCAGGCAAAGGAATGGGCCCCTTTCGACGGCGTGTTTGCCGGCTGGTTCGACAAAGCGAAGTATGTCATGGGTTCGGCAGATGATGTGCTGTATCGGTTCGGGACGGAGGAGAACCGTCGCGCTTCGCAATGGTTGAGCGAGCAGGGCATTCGGGCCGGCGACGATATCGGTGAAGCCTGGATCCTGGTGAACGAGTTCCTGCGAGAACTGGGCGCGTTGAAGACCGTGGTGCCATGAGCGGCTTCCCCGGCTCCCCAAGGCTGCTCAAGGCCGGCCTCGTGCTCATTAATCCCGAGAGCGGCGCCATCCTCCGCGCCATCGCGCTCCAGTACAATTCCGACACGCTGACCCGCAGCCTGGCCGTGCAAGCCGCCGCGGAGGACGGGGACCGTTCGCAGGCACTGCGGCTGCGCGGGCCTGCCGTCGAGACGTTCACGCTGGAAGCCCAGCTCGACGCGACCGACCGCCTCCAGTTCCCCGGCCAGAACGCCGCCACGCTGGATGCCGGCCTGCTGCCCGACATCGCGGCACTGGAGACGCTGATCTACCCCACGGTGCGGCAGCTCCGCACCCAGGACGATCTGGCGCAACTCGGCACGCTCGAGATCGCAGCGATCGAGACGCCGCTGGTCCTGTTCATCTGGAGCCGACACCGCATCGTGCCCGTGCGCGTCACCGAATTCTCGGTGACGGAGGAGGCGTTCGATCCGAACCTCAACCCCATTCGCGCGAAGGTCAGCCTCGGCCTGCGCGCACTCTCAGTGGACGACCTCGGCTTCCAGCACCGCGGCGGCAACCTGTTCATGGCCTATCTTTCCGCGAAAGAGGCGCTCGCCGGGCGCGCCGCGGGGGCCAGCCTGTCCACCTTCGGCGTCGGGAGCCTGCCATGACGAACCCCATCGAAGCCCTGTTCGGCGCGGGCATGCTGCCCCGGACCGATTTCCCCCCGAACAGCCGCTACCACGGCGCCGGATTGCGCGTCGCCAAGGGCTGCAACGGCGAGCCCGTGCCGCACCTAGCCCGCCGCTTCATCCCGGCGGCCGAGCGTTTCCAGACCACGGGCGAAGTGCGCGTCCGGCAAGGCGAAAGGCTGGACCAGCTCGCGCATCGCCTTCTGGGTGATCCGGAAGCGTTCTGGCGCCTGTGCGACGCCAACGGCGCGATCTGGCCCGAGGAGCTGGAGGCCGAAGGCACACGCATCCGCGTCACGCTTCCCGTGGACGTCGCCGCGCCGGGAGGCGGTGGATGATCCCGGGCATCACCCTCAGCCTCATGATGGGCCCCGGCGTGCCGCTGCCCGCCCCGCGCGAGGTGGTGGCCGCGCTGCAGAGCGTGAAGGTCATCAGCGAGACCAGCGCCACGCAGAGCGGTTTCGAGTTGGTCTTCGCGGTTATGAAGAATTCGCCGCTGGCCTCCCTGTTCCTCCTGGGCGGGGGAAGCGTGCTGCCGATCTTCCGCGTGCTGCTTGTGGCCACGCTCGGCGGGACGCCGGAGCCATTGATCGACGGCGTCGTCACGCAGACGCAGTTCGCGCCCGGCAGCGGCGGCGCGCCCGCCACCCTGACCATCCAGGGCAAGGATCTATCCGCCGCTATGGACATCCTTCCCTTCGACGGCCTGCCTTACCCAGCCATGCCGCCGGTGGCGCGGGTGCTGCTGGTACTCGCGAAGTACGCCTTTCTCGGGATCATCCCCAAGACGATCCCGAGCCTGGACGAGCCGCCGCTGCCCACCGACCGCATCCCGCGGCACCACGGGTCGGACCTCGCCTATGTGAAGCGCCTGGCCGAGGAGGCGGGCTACATCTTCCGCATGGAGCCCGGCCCCACGCCCGGCACCAGCTTCGCCTATTGGGGGCCGGACATCCATGTCGGCCTGCCGCAGCCGGCGCTCACCGTCGATTCCGGGCATGCGGACAATGTCGAGCAGCTGTCCTTCCGCTTCGACAAGGAGGGCACGGAAATCCCCATCGTCTACATACACAACGCGCTGACGAAGGCGCCCATTCCCGTGCCGATCCCGGGCTCCATTCCCTTCCTGCCGCCGCTGGGAGCGGTAACACCATTGCCGCCGAAGCTGACGCCGCTCCGCAACACCGCGCACCTTTCGCCCATTGGGGCGCTGGTGCGCGGTTTCGCCTACGCGGCACAGCATTCGAAGGCCGTGACTGGCTCGGGCACGCTCGACGTGCTGCGCTATGGAAGGACGCTGAAGGCCGGGGCGCCGGTCGGCGTGCGGGGCGTGGGCCTGCCCTTCGACGGGCTACACTATGTGAACCAGGTCACCTCGAACCTGTCGCGCGACGGGTTTAAGCAGGACTTCTCCCTGCAACGCAGCGGCCTGCTTCCCTCCACGCCCACGGTGCGGCCATGAGCGGCCTGCCCTTCTGGGGGAAGTATCGCGGCACGGTCGTGAACAACGTGGACCCGATGATGATCGGCCGCATCATGGCGATCGTCCCCGCCGTCTCGGGCATCGCGCTGACCAGCTGGGCGACGCCTTGCCTGCCCATCGCCGGCATCCAGAACGGCACCTTCGCCGTGCCGATCCCGGGATCAGGCGTCTGGATCGAGTTCGAGAACGGCGACCCCGACTACCCGATCTGGACGGGCGGCTTCTGGGGCTCGGCGGCGGAGCGGCCCGCGCTGTCGCAGCTCGTGCCGCCTGGCGTTCCGGGCTTCACCTACCAGACGCCGCTGCAGAACGGCATCACCATCAATGACGTGCCCGGCCCCACCGGCGGCATCATGCTCAAGACCGCGACCGGCGCCACGCTCATCGTCAACGATACCGGCATCTACATCCAGAACGGCAAGGGCGCGTCCATCGTCATGGTTGGGCCCACGGTCACCATCAACAATGGCGCGCTCAGCGTCATCTGATCGGGAGGAGGCGACGCACATGCCAGGCCCGCTGCTACATCTCGGCGCCATCGTGACCTGCTCCCACGCCGGCCAGGCGCTTCCGCTCGCCCCCTTTCCGCGCGTCCTGGTCTCGGGCCAGCCCGTGGTCACGTCCACCAGCCCCTGGACCGTCGCCGGGTGTCCCTTCGTGCCGCCCGGCGGCAACGGCCCCTGCGTCACCGCGCAGTTTGTCTCCTCCGCGACGCGGGTGCTGGCGGGTGGGCAGCCGGTGCTGCTGCAGGACAGCGTCGCGGTATGCGCGCCAACGGGAACGCCGCTCCTGCCGCTCGTGGTCCAGCCGCGCGTGACGGGGATGTGAGCGCGATGGACCTCGATCATCCCTTCCACTTCGATGGACGCGCCCGCACTGCGGAGGCGGGGCTGGCCGACCACGCGCGCGACATGATCGAGCAGGTCCTGTTCACCCAGCCCGGCGAGCGCGTGAACCGGCCGGATTTCGGTGCGGGCGTGCTGCAGCTCGTCTTTGCCGCCGCCTCACCCGAGGTGGCCGCCACCGCGGAGTTCCTCATCCGCGGTGCCCTGCAGCAGTGGCTGGGCGACCGCGTGCAGGTCTCGCGCGTGTCGGTGGAAGCGGTGGATGCGGAGCTCCGCATCGCCATCGACTACAAGCTGGTCGCCACCGGCGAGGCGGCGTCGGCAGAATTCGTGCGGGAGGTGGCATGATTTACCTCTGCTGCGACGTCCGCCGCCACCGCCTGGTGCGGGACCACCCGGTGCTGAACGGCATCGAATTTCTGGAGGTGCTGGACAGCGACGCCCCCGCGGGCTCCCCGCGCCAACGCACGCTCCTGCTGCGCTTCCTCAAGCCCGCCCCGGAATTTGGCGCCGCGAACGTCGAGATACGCGGAGGCGAGCGCATTCCACGCATCGGCGTGGTGTGGGTCGCGCGGGCCTCGGCACCCGACGCGGCCATGGTCACGCCGGCCGAGGCCACCCTGCTCACGGCCATGCCCGAGGCCGATCACATCCTCGCGGTACGGACCGATTCCAGCGGCGACCATTCCGAATACACGCTGCGCCTCATCGCCTCGCCCGGCGCCCTCAACCCACCGCCCGGCATCGATCCGCCGCTCAGCCGCGTCGGCTTCTCCTTCAAGGTGGAGTGCCCCAGCGAGTTCGACTGCGCGCCCGCGCCGGCCTGCTCGCCCGTCACGGGCGATGCGCCGGTGCTGGACTACCTGGCGAAGGATTTCGGTAGTCTCCGGCGCCTCATGCTGGACCGCATGGCGCAGACCATCCCCGACTGGAGGGAGCGGGCCGCGGCCGATCTCGGCATCACGCTGGTCGAGATCCTGGCCTATGTCGGCGATCGTATTTCCTACGCGCAGGATGCGGTGGCGACGGAGGCCTACCTGCTGACCGCGCGCCGCCGCTCCTCCGTCCGCCGCCATGCCCGCCTGGTGGACTACACGCTGGACGAGGGGGCCAATGCGCGCGTCCTCGTCCAGGTGCTGGTGGAGGGCGGGCCGGTGGTGATGGCGCGGGGGGAGGCGCGCTTCCTCACGCGCCTGCCCGGCGCCGCCCCCGTCATGCCCGCCCCCGCCACCGAGCCGCTGTTCGACCGACTGCTCATGCAGAGGCCGCTCGTCTTCGAGCCGCTGCACGGAATGACGCTGTTTCCCGAGCTGAACGCAATGGACTTCCATGAATGGGGCGATGGCGAATGCTGCCTGCCGGCCGGCGCCACCCGAGCGACGCTGCTGGGGGACCTGGCCGTGCTCCAGCCCGGCATGATTCTGGTGTTCGAGGAGGTGCTCGGCCCGCTGACCGGCGTGGCTGCCGACGCCGACCCGTCGCGCCGCTGCGCCGTCCGCCTGACCGAGGTGCTGGCCGGCGTGCAGGACGAGGTCACCGCCCCCCCGACACCGATCACGGAGATCCGCTGGGCGGAGGCGGATGCGCTTCCCTTCGCGCTCTGCGTATCAGCCCGCACCGCACCGGCAGCGGGCGGGCGCATCGTTGCCCCTGTCAGCCGCGCCCGTGGCAACATGATCGTCGCGGACCATGGGCTGACGCGGAGCGGCGTGCCGCTGGGCGTCGTGCCAGAGCCGCATCTCACCCGCCGCCCCACCGGAACCGACCGTTGCGACCCGGCGGCGCCGGAGGCCATCCCACCGCGCTTCCGCCCCCGCGTGCCGGAAGGCCCGATCGCACAGGCCGCCCGCTTCGCCAGCCCCCCGCCCTCGGCGATGGCGGCGCTGTGGCCACGACGCGGGACGGAGCGGCCGGAGATCCGCCTGGAGGGCGTCACACCGCTCGGCGCCGCCATGTGGCAGCCGCAGCGGGACCTGCTTCGCAGCCGCGCGGGCGATGCGCACTTCGTGGTGGAGGTCGAGGCGGAGGGTTCCGCCACGCTTCGCTTCGGCGACGATCGCTCCGGCCGCCGGCCGGAATCGGGCGCGGTGTTTACGGCCGGCTACCGCATCGGGAACGGGCCTGGCGGCAATATCGGCGCCGACGCGCTGGTTCATGTCTCGACTGACCTTCCCGGCATTACCGGCATTCGCAACCCGATGCCCGCCATCGGCGGCCGCACGGCTGAAAGCGCCGCCGCCGCCCGTGTCGCCGCCCCGCAGGCCTTCCGCGTGCAGGAACGCGCGGTGACGCCCGAGGATTATGCCGAGGTCGGGCTGCGCCACCCCGGCATCCAGCGGGCTGCCGCTACCTTCCGGTGGAACGGCCATGGGCACACCGTCTTCGTGACGGTAGACCGCGAGGGCGACCTCCCGCTCGATCCGGAGTTCGAAAACTCCCTCCTCGCACATTTTGAACACTACCGGATGGCCGGGTATGATCTGCGGATCGACGGCCCACGCCATGTCCCGCTCGAGCTTGCCCTCAGCATCTGCGTGGCTCCCCCCTTCTTCCGCAGTGAGGTGCATCTTGCCGTCCGGCAGGTACTGGGCGCGGGCCGGCTGCCCAACGGCGCGCCCGGCTTCTTCCACCCGGACAACTTCACCTTCGCCCAGCCGGTCCGGCTGAGCGCCATCCTGGCCACCGCGCAGCGCGTGGAGGGGGTGGAGAGCGTCACCGCCACCCGCTTCCGCCGCCTCAACGTGCCGGACCCCGCGCCGCTCGCCACCGGCGTGCTGCCGATGGACCGGCTGGAGATTGCGCGCCTCGCCAACGACCCGGATTTCCGCGAGCGCGGCGTGCTCAAGCTCGCCTTCGGGGGAGGCAAGTAGATGCCCCTCATCCCTGGCCTCGCGGATCGCGGCACGGGCGCCCATGGGCCGGACTGCGATTGCTGCCGCGGCATCGCCGCCCAGGGCCTGCCGCCGCCGCAGAACCGCACGGGCCTGGCCGTGCTGCGCTACCGCCCCAGCGCCTTCGCCGAGTTCCGCGCCACCCAGCTGGCCATGCTGTCCTCGGCGCGGCTGCCCGCGCTGGCGCGGCTGCGCAGCCGCGAGCCGGATGACTTTTCCATCGCCCTGGTCGACGCGTGGTCGGCGGCGCTGGACGTGTTGGGCTTCTACGACGAACGCTTCGCCAACGAGGCCTTCCTGGCCACCGCGCAGGAGACGCGTTCCCTCGTCGAGATAGGCGCGCTCATCGGCTATGTGCCGCGCCCGGGCCTCGCCGCCGCGGCGGACCTCGTCTTCACGCTGGAGGCCCCGGCCGGCGCGCCACCGCCGGTCATGGCCCTGGCCCTGGCCGAACGGTCGCGCGTCCAGAGCGTCCCCGGCCCGGGCGAGCAGGCCCAGACCTTCGAGACCACCGAGACGCTCGAGGCCCGCGTCGCCTGGAATTCGCTGCCGCCGCGCCGGACGCGGTTCATCCCGCCGGGGCTGGGTGACGCCGGCACCTGGATCGCCGGCGTCGCGAACGGGCTGAAGGTCGGCGATGCGATCGTCATCGTAGGCCGCGAGCGGATCGAGGTGAACCCGAACTCGGAGCGCTGGGATCTGCGCCGGCTGACCGAAGTGGTGGCCAACGCCCAGGCCGGCCGCACCTGGATCGGCTGGACGCCTGGCCTCGGCTCGATCGATCCGCCCGCGCTGCCGGCGCAGGCTGGGCATCGCATCTTCGCCTTGCGGGCGCGTGCCGGGCTGTTCGGCTGGAACGCCCCGCACCCCCGCCTGCTGTCCCAGGCAGGCCGGGTGCAGTTCGGCTATCCGAACGACAACAACTTGGTCGGCGACTGGTCCTTCGACATCGACACGGCGAACCGTCGCATCGTGCTGGACAGCCTGCAGGATGGATGGGTTCCCGGCAGCTTCGTGGCGCTGACCCGCCCCAGCGGCTTCGCCGAGCTGTACATCATCGAGGCGGCAAGCGACGACGGGCAGTCCGCCTATGCCGTCAGCGCCCGCGCGACCCGCCTCACGCTCGACACCGACGAGCATCTCTCCTGGTTCGAGGGCGACTACCGCGCGGTCTCGGCGCTGGGCCGCAGCGAGGAGCTGGCCTTCGCCGAGACGCCCCTGCTCGTACCCATCCTGGGCGACAGGATCGAGCTGGCGGGCCAGGCCGCGGGCCTGCCCGTCGGCCGCCGTGTCATGCTGCACGGGCCGCGTGCCGCCGCGCTGGTCGTGGCGGATGGGCTGGCGCTCGCCATCGCCGGCGCGGCGGCGCGGCCCCTGCCGCGCGGCACGCCGGTGACGCTGCTCGGCCCGCCCGTGCCGGTGCTGCTCGGCTCGCCCATCCATCGCTGGGCGCTCCGCGCGCCGGGCGGGGCGGAGGGGTCCCTCACCGCAACGCTAGAGGCGCTGCTCCACATCGCCGCTCCGCCGGGTGCGGAGCTCATCGCGGAGCCCGCGCGCATCAGCGCGGTCGAGGTGGTTGATGGCACGCATGATCGGCTGGTGCTTGAAACCGCGCTGCTGGCGGCCTTCGACCGCGCCGCCACGGTCATCCGGGGCAATGTCGCTGCCGCCACCCATGGCGAGACGACCGAGGAGATCCTCGGCGATGGCGACGCCTCGCGCGCTTATGCCTCCTATGCGCTGAAGCAGGCGCCACTGACCTGGCTTTCCGCGGAAACCGAGACCGGCGCCAGCCCAGCCATCGTGCTTCGCGTCAACGATCTGTCGTGGGAGCCGGTGCCGACCCTGCACGGCGCCGGCCCGCGCGACCGGGTCTTCATGCTGCGCGTCGACGACAGGGGCCGCACCACGGTCCTGTTCGGCGACGGCAAGCGTGGCGCGCGGCCGCCGACCGGGCGCAACAACATCGTGGCGAAGTATCGCAAGGGGCTTGGGCTTGCAGGCTCGGTCGCGGCGGGCACGCTCACCACCGCCATCGATCGCCCGCTGGGCCTCAAGGATGCTGTGAACCCGCGGGCCGCGACCGGCGGCACCGACGCGGAGACCATCGAGGATTCGCGCCGCAACGCGCCGATCACCGTGCTGACCCTCGGGCGCGTCGTCTCGCTGCGCAACTATGAGGATTTCGCGCGCGGCTTCGCCGGCATCGCCCATGCGCACGCCGACTGGGCGTGGGACGGCGTGGCGCGCCGCATCCTGGTGACGGTCGTCGGCGCGAAGGGCGCGGCGATCCCGCCCGGCGCGGCGCTGCACGAGAACCTGCTGGGCCGACTGCGCGGGCTGGGCGATCCCTTCGTGCGGGTGGACCTCGCCCAGCACCGCCCGGTCGGCTTCAGGATCCGCATGAAGGTGGAGGTGGCCGCAGGCCACCTGCCGGACCTCGTCCTCGCCGCGGTCGATGCCGCGCTGCGCGACGCCTTCTCGTTCGAGCGGCGCGGCTTCGCCCCGCTGGTCGCCGCCAGCGCCGTCATCGCCGCCGCGCATGCGTTGGAAGGCGTGGCGGCGGTCAACCTGGAGCGCCTCCACCGGACCACGCCGCCCTCCGCAGCCAACCTCCTGTACCAGCGCCTGCTGGCCCGCCGCGCCGAGCTGACCGGCGGGCTGCTGGTGGGCGCGGAAATCCTAACGCTCGATCCGGGGCCGGTGACGCTGGAGGTGATGACATGAGGATGTCGCCCGAGGCGCTCTATGCTCTGCTCCCCGCCATCCACCGCCAGCGCGACGCCGAGGAGGGCTACCCGCTCCGCGCGCTGATGACGGTGCTGGCCGAGGGCGCGGCCATCCTCGAGGAACATGTCGAGCAGCTCTTCGACGACCAGTTCATCGAGACCTGCGACGATTGGGTGGCGCCTTATATTGGCGGCATCGTCGGCTACCGCCCACTACACGGCGTGACGCCGCGCATCGCCTCGCCGCGCGCCGAGGTCGCGAACACCATCCGCTATCGCCGCCGCCTGGGCACCGCCAGCGTCCTGGAGGAACTGGCGCGCGACGTGACCGCCTGGCCCGCGCGCGTGGTCGAGTACTTCCTGCTGACCGCCACCACCCAGCGGATGAACCACATACGCCCGCGCCACCACTTGGCACCCGATCTGCGGGACTGGCGGGGTCTCGAAGCCCTCGGCCGCGCCTTCGACCCGTTCACCCGCCTGCCGGACATGCGCGCCATCGCGCTGGGCCGGGGGCGGCACAACTTCGCCAACATCGGCATCCATCTGTGGCGGCTGGAACCCTTCGCGCGCACCGCCACGCCGGCCACCGCGCTCGACGTGGCCCGCCACCTGTTCTCGCCCCTCGGCGCGCCGGTCGCGCTCGTGACGCGCCCGGTCGTCGAGGAGGAGATCATCCGGCTCGCCACCCCGCTGAACGTTCCCGAACCGATCAGCCGCCGTGTCCTGCACGCCGATCTCGCCGGCCCGCGCGCGCTCTATGGACGCGGGCCGGATGGCGCGCTGCAAAGCCTTCTCGTCATGCTGGACGGCACGGAGCTTGGCCCGGACGAGGTCGAGGCCTGCAACCTGTCCGACGTCGGCGGCGGCTGGGCCAACATGCCCGCGCCCGGCGAGCGCATCGCGATCGACCCCGTGCTGGGTCGGATCGCGCTGCCGGCGGACCGGCTGGGTGCCGTGACCGTCAGCCACCACCACGCCTTCAGCGCCGAAATCGGCGGCGGCGAGTATGAGCGGGCCGCGGACTTCGCCGTCCCCACGCCCGAACGCCCGCTGATCCGTGTGCCCACGGACCAGCCCACGCCGGCTGCCGCGCTCGCCCTGCTGCCGGCCGGGGGCGGCATCATCGAGGTGGTGGACAACGGGCGCTACGCCGGCGCGCTCGCCATCGCGGCGGGCGCGGATGCGATCATCGAGCTGCGTGCGGCGAGCGGCGCCTGGCCGCACCTGGCGCTTGCGGGCGACCTAGTGGTCACGGGCGGGGCCAATGCGCGGGTCACGCTGGACGGGTTCCTCGTCTCGGGCGGGGTGGTGCGCGTGCCCGAGGGGGGAGGCAACGTCCTCGCCGACCTCACGCTGCGTCACACGACGCTGGTGCCCGGCCTTGGCCTGGATGCGCACGGCCTGCCGGCGCAGCCCGAGGCGGTGTCGCTCGTGGTCGGCGCGGATGGCGTGGCGCTGGCGATCAGCCGGTGCATCCTCGGCCCGCTGCGCGTCGGGCGGGATGCGACGGCGCGGCTGGAGGATTGCATCCTCGATGCCGCCGCCGCCGTGTCGGGCGCATCGCCCGCCGCCATCGCGTACGCCGCGCCGGGCGTGCTCGGCGCCGAGGATGCCTTCGGCGGGCCGCTCACCCTCATCGCGGTCACGGTGTTCGGGAAGCTGGCCGCCACGCGGTTCGACCTCGTGTCGAACAGCCTGCTGGACGCCGCACTCGCCCCCGCCGACCCGTGGCCCGCGCCGGTCTGGGCGGAACGGCGGCAGGTGGGGTGCATGCGCTTCTCCTTCGTCCCCGCCGGCGCGCGCGTGCCGCGCCGCTTCCGCTGCCAGCCGCAACAGGCGGTGGACGAAGCCATCGCGTTACGGGAGGCGGCGCTCGGCGGGTCGGTCGGCACGGCCGAGCGCGCGCGCATCACGGCCTCGATCGTACGGCGCATGGTGCCAGGGTTCACCTCGCGCCGCTACGGCCGCGCCGCCTACGCCCAACTGCGCGACACTACGCCCACCGAGATCCGCGCGGGCGCCGAGGACGAAGGCGAGATGGGCGCCTTCCACCTGCTCTTTGCGCCGCAGCGCGCCACCAACCTGCGGATCCGCACCGAGGAATACCTGCGTTTCGCGCTCGCCGCAGGAGCGTTCCACGAAAGTTGAAGGAGACCACCATGGCCGGGGACTACAGCAGATCCAGCTTCAGCGCGCTGCGGGATTTCGTGGGCGTCCTGCTCCAGCAGGGCCATCCGGTGACCGATGCCGACTGGAACGAGTTCGTCAGCATCGTGGAGCGGCGCATTCGCGCCGGCACGGTGGACATCATCGGCCGCGCAGTGGTCCCGCGCGAGACGCCGCTGGGCTTCGAGATCCGGCTGGGGCCGGGGCCCGCCCTCACCATCGGGCGCGGCCGCCTGTACCTGGACGGGCTTCTCGTGGAGAACCACGGCGTCATCGACGCGGGGAACCTGCCGGCCTTCGACCGGGCGCGGCGCGAGGGCGGCCGCGCCGTGGGCGTCCTGGACGAGCCGATCTCCGTCGCCGCCGGGGATTTCGTGCCCTACGCGGCGCAACCCTACCTGCCGGCGCCACCGCCGCTGCCGCAGGGCGGCGGGCCGCACCTCATCTACCTGGAGGCGTGGCGGCGCGAGGTGACTCCGCTGAAGGACCCGCGCCTGCTCGATTCCGCGCTCGCCGGGATCGACACCGCCACGCGCTGGCAGACCGTCTGGCAGGTGCGCCTCCTGCCGGAGATCGGCACGGCCGTCACCTGCGCCACCCCTGACGGGCAGTTCGCGCAATGGCAGGCGTTGACCGCGCCCTCGGCGGCGCGGCTGAACACGGCGACCATCGAGTTCGAGGACCCGGAGGAAGCCTGCCTGATCCCGCCCAGCGGCGGCTATCGCGGGCTGGAGAACCAGCTCTACCGGGTGGAGATCCACAGCGGCACCACCCTCGCCGACGCGCGCTTCAAATGGTCGCGCGAGAACGCCTCGGTGGGCGCCGCCATCGATGCCTTCCCGGACGATGACCGCATTCAGGTCCGTCGCATCGGCCGCGACGACGTGCTCCGTTTCCAGACTGGTGACTGGGTAGAGGTGACGGATGATCGCCGCGAGTTCGCCGGCCTGGCCGGGGACATGCGCCGCGTAACCGTTGACGAGGATTCAAACGAGCTCAGCTTCGAGGACCCGCTCAGCGCCGACCTCATGCCTTCGGGCGTGGGCGACGACACGGCCGCCGCGCGCCACAGCCGCGTGATCCGCTGGGACCAGTCCGGCCAGGTGCGGCGCGCCGACAACAGTATCTGGGAGGACCTGGACGACGACGCCTCCCTGGGCACCATCCCGGTGCCGCCGGGTGGGCAGGCGGTCGTGCTGGAGGCGGGCATCACCGTCAGCTTCACGGAAGCGACGGCGGGCGGCGCGGTGCGGCCCGGCGACCATTGGCTGTTCGCCGCGCGAACGGCCGAGGCCACGGTCGAGACGCTGACCGAGGCGGCCCCGCTGGGCGAGCACCACCACTTCACGCGCCTCGCCGTGGCCACCTTCCCCGCGACGGTCCAGGATTGCCGCATCTTCTGGCCGCCGGAGTTCAATGGTGACGGCGGTGACTGCGCCTGCACGGCATGCGTCTCGCCCGAGGAACACAACACCGGGCAGCGCACCCTGCAGGCGGCCATCGTCGCCCTTCCCGCCGAGGGGGGAACCGTCTGCCTGCGGCCGGGCACCTACGTCCTGGGCGCCACTCCGGTGGTGATCGCAGGGCGCACCGGGGTCCGGCTGCGGGGCCACGGCGTCGGCACGGTCCTGGCCTATGCCGGGCCGGGCGGCGCGATCCAGGTTCGGGACGGACGCGACATCGTGATCGACAGCCTCGCCGTGCTGGCCGCCACCCCGCCCAGCGCGCCGGTGACGGCTGGCGTCCACCTGCTGAACTGCCAGGAGGTGGAGGTGACCGGCGTGGCCGCGCTCGTGGTGAACTTGGGGGACGGGCAGGGCATGGGCGTGGCGCTGCGCGGCATCGCCCTCGATGTCGAGATCACCGACTGCATGTTCATCGCCGCGACCGCGATCGGGGCGGACACGGCCGAGGGCGAGGAGCGTGAGCCCGGCTATCTCGCCCTGGCGGAGCTGCGCATCACGGACAACCTCCTGCTGGGCCTGCGCCGCGGCATCGAGCTCGACGGCACGGTGCTGCACGTCGGCCACGCGCACATCGAGGGGAACCTAATTGTCGCGGGCGAGACCGGCATCAGCGCGACGGGGGTGGGCGCCCCCGTCGCGCCGGAGCCGGGAGCCGATGGCACCGCCCCGCCCGCCATCTGGAGCGGCGCGGTCCAGCATATCCGCGCGAACTGGATCGCTGTGACCACGCCGCGCGCGGATGGCATCGTCTGCGGGGTGTCCGCGCTGCGGCTGGAAGCCAACACCATCCTCGGCCGCGATGAGGCTGTGGAAGGCGAGGCCGGCGCCCTTGTGCGCTTGGTGGAGGGGCTGGTGCCCACCCCGCACTCCGATTGCCAGCTGATCGGCAACCGGCTCGGCAGCACCCGTGGGCCGGCGATCCTCGTGGATGCACCGCTGCGCGCGTTGTCCATCCGGGATAACGCCATCCGCGAATGCGGCGGAGCGGCGCTCGCGACGGCGGGCCGCGCCGTGATCGAGACCCTGGCCTTTGAGGGCAATGTCGTCGAACGGGTCGCGACGGCGCGGGTGGAGGGCATCGCCGCGGGCGTCATCGTCTCCGCGGTGCTCGACGGGCGGATCACCGGCAACCGCATCCAGGCGGTCGGGGCGCAGGGTGTGGCCGCAAGCCTCTGGGCCGGCATCGCGGTACGCGGGGCCGGCCTGCTCGACATCTCGGGTAACACCCTGCTGGAGATCGGCCCGCCGGTTGGCGCGTCGCTTCGGGTTGCGATCTGGATCGACCCGCCCTTTTCCATGGCGAGCATCGCGCGAAACCGCATCATCGGCACCGCAGGGGGCACGGTGGCCGGCGCGGGGCCGGGCGCTTATGTGGCGATCGGCGTGTTCGAGGGTTCCGTTCAGCGGGAGCTTCCCATCGGCCAGGCGATTGCCAACCGCCTCCCCGTCATGCTGGCCTTGCGCAATGGCACGAGCATCGTCGGCGCGGGCTCCTATGTCGCCTTGCCTCCGCAGCCTGAGTCGCAGCTCGGGATTGCATCAAACCTTGTCCACAGCACTAATTCGGGCTTCGCGCCGCTGGTGTTCGTCGCAATGGGCGATGGCACCGGCACCTGCGTCCTCGACGGGAACCAGGTGCGGCTGACGACGGGCGGGGCGATGGCCGCGCTGGTCGTCGTGGAGGCGCCGCGCATCGTGGCCGCGAACAACGCCGTGCGCCGCGCAAACGACACCGACGCGATGCAACTCACCGCCGGCGCCTTTGGCCGGACGCCGATGGCGACCGTCATCGGCAACCTCACCTTCGGCAACATCCGGCTGAATGGCAGCAGCCTTCCCGCCGCCTTCGCCCCGCTGAACATCCTTGCCCCCTGACGCAACCGGAGACACACCATGGTAGGGATCACCCGAATTGGCCGACAAACCACGATCAGCGCGCTGGCCCGCAGCCTGTTCCCGGACCTAGAGGACGGCGAGAGCCTGCGCCGCGCCGAAGAGGCGCTGGTCGGTGCAAACCCCCAGCTGCGCACAAGAGCAGGCTTCCGCCCGGAGGCGCCGGTCATCGTGCCGACGCTCAGCGCGGCCAAGCCGGGCCGTGCCGGTAGCCGCGAAACGGCCGACGCGGCGGCCGCGCTGGGGGAGATGGCGCGGGGCCTCGATGCATTGGGGAGGGCGGCGCAGGCGGCCTTTGCGCAGGAGCAGAAGGCGGCAAAGGAGGCCACTAAGACACTGGGCAGCGCCGAAGCGCGCGATGCAATGCGGAAGCGCTATCCGGATCTGGCCGACGATCTGCCGGTGCTGGCAGGGCTCCTGGCCGAGCGCGCGAAGGTGGCGGCGGCGCGGTCGGCCGTCGTCGACGCCGCGATCGGCCGGGCACAGAGAGATCTGGCCGCGCTGGGCGAAGCCAGTGCCCGACGGCACAAGGAACGCTAGATGTTTAGTCCCGGCATTTGATGGATCGGGTCAAGTTTGAATCGTTGAGGCTCGGTTGTCCAGATTTTGCAGATGGCCTCATAGGGCGCGAGGCCTTTGAGGGTCTTCAATCGGCGGCCGAAATTATACGCGTTGACGAAGTCGGCGAGGTGACCGCGGAACTGGTCATGCGTCTCGTAGTGGAAGCGTTTGACGGTTGAGTCCTTGATGGTGCGGTTCATGCGTTCGACCTGGCCGTTGGTCCAAGGATGGCGCGGCTTGGTCAGCCGATGTTCGATGTGGTTTTGGGCGCAGGCATATTCGAAGGCGTGCGCGAGAAACATCTCGCCACCATCCATCGCGCGGCGAATGTCTGGGGCCGCCGAGCCGATGTTTCC
>Ga0105045_10000617_pt1 | contig 26707 bp, 26 predicted proteins | sample MAT02_FD_78089 | JGI IMG/M metagenome (GOLD analysis project Ga0105045, IMG submission 78089) | Freshwater microbial communities from Lake Fryxell liftoff mats and glacier meltwater in Antarctica - MAT-02 (megahit assembly) | ecosystem: Environmental > Aquatic > Freshwater > Ice > Liftoff... | reverse complement strand
TGGCGGAGTGGACGGGACTCGAACCCGCGACCCCCGGCGTGACAGGCCGGTATTCTAACCAACTGAACTACCACTCCTGGTAGCTGACGTTTGCTCTTGCGAGCCAAGTCGCCGGTTCTTGCGAACTGGCCGTCAATGACTTGTGCCTCGTAGGCCTTGCGGCTAATCTGGCGACCCCACGGGGATTCGAACCCCGGTACCTACCGTGAAAGGGTAGTGTCCTAGGCCTCTAGACGATGGGGTCAAAGCCTTGGAACTCCGTGAAAAGCTCTCTCTATTTTTTAGACTCTGCGAAGAGCCCGGTCGGAAATTGGTGGTGGAGGTAAGCGGGATCGAACCGCTGACCTCTTGCATGCCATGCAAGCGCTCTCCCAGCTGAGCTATACCCCCAAACATCCGGCGCACTTGCAGTTCGCCGTCAACTTCCGAGCCCCGAATTATAGCCACAAAAATCAGGCCTTCCGGAGGCGCTCGACGGCCGTGGCGCGCACAAACAAGGCGATTACCGCATCGAGCGACGGCGTCTGACTGGTGCCCAGCAAAAGCACACGCGTGGCCATTGCCAACTGCGGCATCTTGATGCCGTGGGCCAGCAAAACCTCCTTGATGGCAGCCGCGATGGACGCCGTGTCCCATACGCAGCTCTGCAGTATGTCGGCCAATTGCAAGACGGCAGGACGCACCGTATCGGTCACATGCCGGGCCATCTCTGCAGGCTCTGCTTGCATCGGGGCGTAGAAGCCGCTGGCCCATTGCGCCAGAGCCACCGTGGTGTCGCATCTGTCCTTGAACAAGGCGCAGATGCCTACCAATCGGTCGTCATGGGCCACCACACCCTGGCGCGCCAATTTCGCTGCCACCAGCGACGCCAACGCATCGTCAGGCATGGCCTTGATGTACTGCGCGTTGACCCAATTGAGCTTGGCCGCATCCCACTGGGCTGGGCTCTTGGCCAGATGTTTGCCGTCGAACCACTCCACCAGTTGCGCGCGACTGAACAGTTCGTCGTCGCCATGGCTCCAGCCCAGACGCGAGAGGTAATTGACCATCGCATCGGGCAGATAACCCGCTTCTTCGTATTGCATCACGCTGACTGCGCCATGGCGTTTGGACAACTTGTCGCCGTCTGGCCCCAGGATCATTGGCACATGGCCATACTGCGGCAATTCGGCACCGAGCGCGCGCAGGATGTTGATCTGGCGTGGCGTGTTGTTGACATGGTCGTCGCCGCGCAGCACATGACTGATCTGCATGTCCCAGTCGTCCACCACGACACAGAAGTTGTAGGTGGGCGTTCCGTCAGCGCGCGCGATGATCAGGTCGTCGAGTTCACGGTTGCCGATCGTGATGCGGCCTTTGACCAGGTCATCCCAGCTGACATCTCCGTCCAGTGGATTGCGAAACCGCACCACTGGTGGAACGCCTGCTGGCACCGTCGGCAAGGCCTTGCCCGGTTCCGGCCGCCAGCGTCCGTCATAACGTGGCTTATCGCCCCGCGCGCGCTGCGACTCGCGCATGGCGTCGAGCTCGGCGGGCTGGCAATAGCAATGGTAGGCGGTGCCCTCGTCCAGCATCTGTGCAATCACGGCACGGTAACGATCGAGGCGCTGCATCTGGTAGTACGGGCCTTCGTCGTAACCCAGTTGCAGCCATTGCATGGCGGCGATGATCTGGTCTACCGCTTCCTGGGTTGAACGCGCGACATCGGTGTCCTCGATGCGCAGAATGAAATCACCGCCGAGGTGGCGCGCGAAGGCCCAGGAAAAAAGCGCAGTTCGCGCCGTGCCCAGATGCAGAAAACCGGTGGGCGAGGGAGCGATGCGGGTGCGGATTTTGCGGTTCATGGTTACCTCCCGCGTCATAGCGCGGCAAAGCCGCGCGCCAGGTCGGCCTGCAGGTCGCCAATATGCTCCAGCCCCACCGCCAGGCGTACCAAGCCTTGGCCAATACCGGCCGATTGCCGCTGGGCCTCGGTCAACCGGCCATGCGAGGTGCTGGCCGGATGCGACAACAAGGACTTCACGTCGCCGAGGTTGGTGCACAGCGTGATGGTGCGCGTGGTGTTCAGCAAGGTGAAGGCCCGCGCCCGCGCCTGCTCGGGGTCGGCGGAGCGCAAATCGAACGACACCACGGCACCGCCCTGGCCCGATTGCTGCGCCATCGCCAACGCATGTTGCGGATGACTGGCCAGCCCGGGGTAATAGACACGCGACACCTGCGGCTGCTGCTCCAGCCAGGTGGCCAGGGCGAGCGCGCGCTGGCACTGCGCGTCCATGCGGATGCCCAACGTCTCCAGGCCCTTGAGCACGACCCAGGCATTGAAAGGCGACAAGGTCATGCCAGCGCTGCGCAGCACCGGCAACAGCGACTCCTTGACCATCTTGTGCGTGCCGCACAAGGCACCCGCCATGACGCGACCTTGACCATCAAGATACTTGGTGCCCGAGTGCACGATCAGGTCGGCCCCCAATTCGACCGGGCGTTGCAGGGCCGGCGTACAAAAGCAGTTGTCGACCGCGAACAAGGCACCGGCGTTGTGCGCGATGTCGGCCAAGGCGCGAATATCGCACACGTCGGTCAGCGGGTTGGTCGGCGTCTCCGCAAACAGCAAACGGGTATTGGGCCGGATGGCGGCCTGCCACTGCGCGACATCGGTCTGCGATACGAAACTGCTCTGCACGCCGAACTTGCCAAATTCGCTGGCGATCAGCTTGATGGTCGAGCCGAACATCGAATGCGAACACACAATATGGTCGCCCGCCTTGAGCAAGGCCATGCACATCAGCAAGATGGCCGACATACCGGTGGCCGTGGCGATCGCCGATTCGGTGCCCTCCAGTGCGGCCAGGCGCATCTCCATGCTGCTGACGGTCGGATTGCCCAGTCGACCGTAGGTGTAACCGTCTTCTTCTCCACCAAAGCGACGCGCGGAGGTCTCGGCATCGGGCTGCACATAGCCGCTGGTCAGATACAGCGCTTCGGAGTTTTCGCCATACTGGCTGCGGTCCACCGCGGTATGCACCGCCAACGTGTCGCGGTGCAAATGGCTGGAGTGGTCGTCGTGGGTCATCGGGCTTGCCCCTGGCTGGTTCGGGTCATTGGGGCGTCGTCATCGTCATCAACCCTGGCCAAGGCGCGGCTGGCACTCATACGCGCGATATCGGTAGCGGTGATGTCACCGGTCACATAGACTCCGTCGAAACACGACGCATCGAAACCGGTGATGGCCGGGTTCAGGCTGCCGATGGCTTTCTTCATCGCGTCAACATCCTGGTAGATCAGCGCATCGCAACCGATGATCTGCTGGATCTCGGCCACGCTGCGGTTGTGCGCCACCAGCTCTTCACTGGTCGGCATGTCGATACCGTACACATTGGGATAGCGCACCGGCGGTGCGGCGCTGGCCAGGTAGACCTTGCGCGCGCCCGCGTCGCGCGCCATCTGCACAATTTCGCGGCTGGTGGTGCCGCGCACGATGGAGTCGTCGACCAGCAGCACATTGCGGCCCTTGAATTCGCTGGTGATGGCGTTGAGCTTCTGGCGTACCGACTTCTTGCGCACCGCCTGCCCCGGCATGATGAAGGTCCGCCCGACATACCGGTTCTTGACAAAGCCCTCGCGGTACGGCAAACCCAGCAATTGGGCCAGTTGCGCCGCACTCGGGCGACTGGATTCGGGGATCGGGATCACCACGTCGATCTCGCTGGGCGGCAGGGTCGAGATCACCCGCTTGGCCAACGATTCACCCAGGTTCAGCCGCGCCTGGTAGACCGAGATGCCGTCCATTGTCGAATCGGGACGCGCCAGATACACGAACTCGAAGATGCACGGATTCAATTGGGTATTTTCGGCGCATTGCTGCGCATGCAGCGTGCCCTGCAGGTCGATGAACACGGCTTCGCCTGGATCGATATTGCGCACGAACCGATGCGCAGTGCCCTCCATCACCACCGACTCACTGGCCACCAGCGTGGTGCCATCGCCCTGCCCCAGGCACAACGGACGAATGCCGAACGGGTCGCGAAAGGCCAAAACGCCATGGCCGGCGATCACGGCGATGACGGCATACGACCCGCGCACCCTGCGGTGCACGTTGCGCACGGCCGCAAACAGATCCGAAGGCTGCAGCGGCAACCCACGCGTGACGGTCTCGATCTCGTGCGCCAGCACGTTGAGCAGCACCTCCGAGTCGCTTTCCGTATTGATATGGCGATGGTCGGTCAGGAACAATTCGGACTTGAGCGCCTGCGCATTGGTCAGATTGCCGTTGTGCACCAACACGATGCCAAAGGGTGCGTTGACATAGAACGGTTGCGCCTCTTCCTCGCTATAGGCATTGCCTGCCGTCGGATACCGCACCTGGCCCAGCCCGCTGTTACCTGGCAAGGCACGCATGTTGCGAGTGCGAAACACGTCACGCACCAGGCCCTTGTCCTTGTGAATGAAGAACTTGCGCTCGTGCTGTGTCACGATGCCGGCCGCATCCTGACCCCGATGCTGCAATAGCAGCAACGCGTCGTAGATCAGCTGGTTGACCGGGGTGTCACTGACAACCCCCACTATTCCGCACATACATTCATCCTGCTTGCAATCGAAAAGCCGGTCGGCACGCTGACCGGGCTGAGGTTTTATCAGGGCAAATACTTGCCGAACTCCTGCGGAAGCACTGGCTTGAGACCTTTGACCGTCGCCGCAGCCCAGTGCGCACCAACCGATTGCGTCCACCACGCATCTTGCTGCATGGGGGTCAGGCCTACCACTACCGCCGCCACCAGTATCAGAACCACGCCGCGCAAGGCACCAAATATCGCACCCAGCAGGCGATCGGCCGGCCTTAGCCCGGCGACTTGAAACAGACGGCTGATCAGCCAGGTCAGCAGCGAGCCGGCAAACATCGCAAGAATGAAGACCACGACAAATCCGGCCGCATACTGGATCGTCTCAGTCGCGCCGGCCATCGGCAACCACTGCGCGGCCACCGGCGCGAACCATTGCGCCAGAAAAAATGCAGCAACCCAGGTTGCTAGCGACAACACCTCATAGGCCAGCCCACGCCACGTACCGACCAGCAGCGACACAGCCAGTACCGCGAGGAAAATCCAGTCCAGGGAAACCATCGCTTGGGGCACAGCGCTACAAAGTCAGGATCGCTGCCGACAGATTGAGCTTGCGGATCTTCTCGGCTACCTTGTCGGCCTCGGCCCGATCGGCGAACGGACCAACTCGCACCCGTGTGCGGTCACCTTCGGAGGTGCCGACAACCTGGGTGTAGGTCTTCAGACCCACCCCTTCGACCTTGCGCCGCACTTCGCGCACCTTGGACGCGTCGGCAAACGCGCCAACCTGAACAACGAAGCGCGCATCGGATGCAACTGCTGGCTTGGCAGGTGTTTTGGCTGCATCGGCCCCAGCCGTTTTGGCAGGAGTTGTTTCCGCCCTGGCCGCAGCCCCTGCTGCGGGCAAAGGCCGCGCCTCCAGCAAGGCACGCGCTTTCTTGGCGTCGATGGCACGCGCATCGGGCACCTCGGACACCATAGCTGGCGCAACTGGCGCGGCAGGCACCTTCGCGATCGTGGGTGCCACAGGTGCAGGTGCAGGTGCAGCAGACGGCTCCTTGCTGGGCGCAGGTGCAGACGCCACCGGAGGTGACTCCGGCACCGGTGCCGGCTGTTTGGTCGGCGCAGCGGAAGCAGCAACCTGACCGACGCTCGGCGGCGGGGGTGCCAAAGGCTTGACCTTGTTCTTGTCGACGATCTCGATCGGCAGATCCACCGGAATCGGTCTGGGCTGGTTGTCGAAGATCAGCGGAAAACCGATCACACCGGCCAACACCAGCACCGCCGAGCCAATCAGCCGGTGCATGGCCCGTCGGCGCACGGCCTCGACCGTGGGTGCCTTCTTCGAAGGCGCTGGCTGCTCATCGCGGCCCTTGCGGAACTTGAACAAAGCCATGGATGGGGGGTTACGGGTTCATGTGTTTGGCGGCCAGGCGCGGTACGCCTTCCTTCAACACGCCACCCACGGTATGGAACGATCCAAAGACGGCGATTCTATCAGCCGGGTCAGCCGCATCGACTGCGGCGCGCAGGGCCTGCATCGGGTCGGCAAACGCCGCGGCGGTCGTGTCGGCGCGCCGGTTTGTCGCCTGCCAGCGCGTCAGCAATTGCGCCGCCTTTTCGGCCCGCGCCAGCGGCAGATCAGTGAAATACCAGCGGTCGACGATAGGATTGAGGCGCTCGAACATCGGTACCAGGTCCTTGTCGGCCATGGCACCAAAAACCGCATGGGTGGTCGGGAAGTAGCCCATCGCATCCAGGTTCACCGCCAGCGCCGCAGCTGCATGCGGGTTATGCGCCACATCGAGCACCAGCGTCGGTTGCCCCGGCACAATCTGAAAGCGACCGGGCAGAGCCACCATCGCCAGACCGTTGCGCACCGCCTGCGCCGTCACCGGCAGGCGTTCACGCAGAGCAGTCAGAGCGGCCAGCACTCCACTGGCGTTGAGCAGTTGGTTGGCACCGCGCAAGGCCGGATACGCCAGGCCGGCATAGCGGCGGCCACGGCCGCTCCAGGCCCATTGCTGTGGGTCACCCGAAAAATTGAAGTCCACGCCCAGTCGCCAAAGGTCGGCACCGATCTCCAGCGCATGGTCGAGCACACTCTGGGGCGGCACCGGGTCGCTGACGATAACCGGTCGGCCGGTTCGCATCACACCTGCCTTCTCACGTCCGATGCTCTCACGGTCGGGGCCGAGGAACTCCATGTGATCGAGGTCAATACTGGTGATCACCGCGCAGTCGGCGTTGATGATGTTGACTGCGTCCAGCCGCCCGCCCAGTCCGACTTCCAGGATGACCACGTCGAGTGCGGCGCGCGCCATCAAGTCCAGAATCGCCAGGGTGGAGAACTCGAAATAGGTCAGCGACACGCCCGGCGGTGCCAGGCAGCGCGCCCGCTCGACCCGGGCGAAAGCCTCGACCAAGGGATCGACCGTCACAGACTGCCCGCGCAGACGCAGGCGCTCCTCGAAATGCACCAGATGCGGCGAGGTGTAGACGCCCGTACGGTAACCGCTCTCACCGAGAATCGCCTCCAGCATGGCGCAGGTAGAGCCTTTGCCGTTGGTGCCCGCGACAGTGATCACCGGGCAATCGAAGCCAATATTCATGCGCTCGGCCACCAATCGCACCCGTTCCAGCCCCATGTCGATATTCGTCGGGTGCAGGCGCTCACAGTGGTCGAGCCAGTCTGAGAGGGTCCGGAATCCGTCAGGGTTGGGCGTCAATCGAGGCTCCTGTTGATCGGGTTTGTGCATGCGTGGCGCATTGTCGCGCAGCCAATTGCGGCATGATGCCGGCATGACAAACACCTCCATCATCTTGTACGGCATTCGCAACTGCGACACCGTCAAAAAGGCCCGCCAGTGGCTCGACGACCACGGCCAGGCGTATCAATTTCATGACTTCAAGGTCGATGGCGTGCCCGCCGACGAACTCGACCACTGGCTGCGCCAGGTCGGATGGGAAACCCTGCTCAACCGCAAGGGCACGACATGGCGCAAGCTTGGTGCCGCCGTCCAGGCCAGCGCTATGGATGCCGCCGGTGCGCGCGCCGTCATGCTTGCGAACTCCAGCGTGATCAAGCGCCCCGTCGTCGCATGGAAGGACCGCGCCGGCAAGGACATCAGCGTCGGATTCACGGCTGCACTCTGGGACACACGCGTGGCCAAGGGCAACTGACGGCGACTTTGCAACCGAAGCGCTCTGCGCCGAAGTGATCGTTACCGCGTAGTCAAACGTCGATCGGGCCTCGCGCGCCGGCGTTTCCGTGTACCACCGAATGCGCCTGACCCTGGGCCGCCGACAGCGACCGAAGCAGCCCGCAGGCAGCGGTCCCCGTGGCCTAAAATCGGCTGTTGACTCGGCATCGGCGCGCCAGCACCCAAGCCGCGGCAACTGAGAGCGGGGCCCGGCTCCGCGTAGTCCCCACAAACCCAGTTCCACCATGACCACCCGCGAAATTCCGAACGTATCTGTCACGACACAGGCCAACATATATTTTGGCGACCGCTGCGTCAGCTACACGCTGCTCCTGCCTGACGGGTCGAAGAAGTCGGTGGGCGTGGTGTTCCCGACCGAACAGCGTTTCTCGACGGCACAGGCCGAAGTGATGGAATGTGTTGCCGGCGAATGCGAATACCGGCTCAAGGACAGCACCGATTGGCACACCTCATCGGCCGGCGAGTCGTTCCAGGTGCCCGCCAACGCCTATTTCGACATCCGCGTGACCGAGCCTTACCACTACGTCTGCCACTACGCCTGAACCAGGAACCCGATCCATGGCCACCATTCTTCAAAACCTGCCACTACGACAAAAAGTCGGCATTGCTTTCTCTGGCGGGCTAGACACCAGCGCCGCACTGCACTGGATGAAACTCAAAGGGGCCATTCCCTACGCTTACACCGCCAACCTTGGGCAGCCCGACGAACCCGACTACGACGAAATCCCCCGCAAGGCGATGCAATACGGTGCAGAGAAGGCGCGCCTGATCGACTGCCGCATGCAACTCGCGCATGAAGGCATCGCCGCGCTGCAAGCCGGCGCGTTTCATGTCAGCACGGCCGGTGTCACCTACTTCAACACCACGCCACTGGGGCGGGCAGTCACCGGCACCATGCTGGTGGCGGCGATGAAGGACGACGACGTGCACATCTGGGGCGATGGCAGCACCTTCAAGGGCAACGACATCGAGCGTTTCTATCGTTACGGCCTGCTGACCAACCCCAACCTGAAAATCTACAAGCCCTGGCTGGATCAGGCCTTCATCGATGAACTCGGTGGCCGCGCCGAGATGTCGGCGTTCATGACCAAGGCCGGGTTCGGCTACAAGATGTCGGCCGAAAAAGCCTATTCGACAGACTCCAACTTGCTCGGTGCAACCCACGAAGCCAAAGATCTTGAGCACCTGAACAGTGGCATCAAGATCGTCAACCCGATCATGGGCGTCGCGTTCTGGCGTGACGATGTAGAGGTCAAGCGGGAAGAGGTCACGGTGCGCTTCGAGGAAGGCCAGCCAGTGGCGCTCAACGGCGTGCAATTCAGCGATCCGGTGTCGCTGATTCTGGAGGCCAACCGCGTCGGCGGACGCCACGGCCTGGGCATGAGCGACCAGATCGAGAACCGCATCATCGAAGCCAAAAGCCGCGGCATCTACGAAGCGCCCGGCCTGGCGCTGCTGTTCATCGCCTACGAGCGCCTGGTCACCGGCATTCACAACGAAGACACGATCGAGCAGTACCGCGACCACGGCCGCAAGCTCGGCCGGCTGCTCTACCAGGGCCGCTGGTTCGACCCGCAAGCCATCATGCTGCGGGAGACCGCGCAGCGCTGGGTAGCCCGCGCCATCACCGGCGAGGTCACGATCGAGCTGCGACGCGGTAACGACTACTCGCTGCTCAACACCGAATCGCCCAACCTGACCTACCACCCGGACCGGCTGACAATGGAAAAAGGCGAGTCGATGTTCTCGCCGCAGGACCGCATCGGCCAGCTGACGATGCGCAATCTGGACATCGTCGATACCCGCGCCAAACTGGGCATCTACGCCAGGACCGGGCTGCTGAGCATGGGTGACGGCGTCGGCCTGCCCAGGCTGGGCGACCACAGAGACAAGTAAGGCCGGTTGCGCGCCTACACCACCACCGGCTCCGGTTCGAGCAAAATTCCGAAGCGCTCATAGACACTGGTCTGGATCGCCCGGGCGAGTGTCATGACCTCGCCGCCGGTCGCATTTCCGCGGTTCACCAGCACCAGTGCCTGGCGCTCGTAGACCGCCGCGTTGCCGACGGATTTCCCCTTCCAGCCACAGGCATCGATCAGCCAGCCGGCAGCGAGCTTGACCGCGCCGCTGGCCATCGGGTAATGCACGATGCGCGGCTCGCGCTGGATGATGTCGTCGCATTGCTCACGCGTGACTTGCGGGTTTTTGAAGAAACTGCCGGCATTGCCCAGCACGGCGGGGTCGGGCAGCTTGGCACGGCGGATCGCGCAAACCCAATCGAAGATCTGGCGCGCGTCGGGTTTGGTGATGCCGGTATCCTGCATCTTGCGTTCCAGGTCGGCATAGCCGAGCACCGGCTTCCACGGCTTGGGCAGAAACAGGCGCACCTGGGTGATCACGACCCGATCGCGCAGGCCAAAGCCGGCGGCGGGGCTGTCCTGCGGTGCCAGCGCTGCGCCTTCGGGTGCAGAGTGCTTGAAGACCGAATCGCGGTAGCCAAATCCACACTGCGCCGCGTCCAGCGTGTAACGCGCGCCGGTGGCCAGATCGACGGCATCGAGCGATGCGAATCGGTCTTGCAACTCCAGGCCATACGCGCCGATGTTCTGCACCGGCGTGGCACCCACGGTACCGGGAATCAGGGCCAGATTTTCCAGGCCGGGAAGGCCCTGGTCCAGGGTCCACCTCACCAGTTCGTGCCAGTTCTCACCTGCGCCTACCTCGACGACGACGCCCTTGTCGGTTGCCTGCACCACCCGCTTGCCCATGACCTCGATCTTGAGCACCAACGGCTTGACGTCGCCGGTCAACACGACATTGCTGCCACCTCCAAGGATGAACTTGGGCAGTGCGGCCAATTGCGGGTCGGCCACAAGCTCCATCAGATCGTTTTCGCTGGTCACCCGAACCAGCGAAAACGCCTTGGCCACGATATGAAAGCTGTTGTAGGGTTGGAGCGGGACGTTTTTCTCGACTAACATGGCAAGATTGTCGCACCACCTTCTGCCGCGACCGCTATTGCAACTGGTGACACCATGCCCTCATTCGACACAGTCTGCGAGGCCGATCTCGTGGAAGTCCGCAACGCGGTGGACAACACCACCAAGGAAATCGGCACCCGGTTCGACTTCAAGGGAACCGCTGCGGCCATCGAGCTCAAGGAAAAAGACATCACCCTGATCGGCGATGCCGAGTTTCAGCTGGCCCAGATCGAGGACGTGCTGCGCAACAAGATGACCAAACGTGGCGTTGACGTGCGTTTCCTGGACCGCGGCGACGTCCAGAAAATGGGCGGCGACAAGGTCAAGCAGGTGATCAAGGTGCGCAATGGCATCGAGACCGAGGTGTCCAAGAAGATCCAGCGCATGATCAAGGACAGCAAGCTCAAGTTGCAGGCATCCATCCAGGGCGACGCGGTTCGCATCAGCGGTGGCAAACGCGACGACCTGCAGACCGCGATGGCGCTGATCCGCAAAGATATTGCCGACTTGCCGCTGAGCTTCAACAACTTCCGCGACTGAAAGCCGCTCACCATGGTCCTGTGCCTGCGCCGATCCGCCGACCGGGCCGTGCTGACGCTGGTCCTGGCCGGCGTCGGGTCACTGGCGCAGGCGCAGGCGGTCAACCTGACGGGCATGATGGGGAACCAGGCCCTGCTGGTAGTCGATGGCAGCGCACCCAAATTGGTGGCTCCGGGGCAGACCTTTCGCGGCGTGCGGGTGGTGTCGATCCAGGGCCAGACCGCGCTGATCGACATGGGAGGCCAGCGCCAGACGCTGCGCGTGGGTGAGGCACCCATCAGCGTCGGGCAACCGGTGGCCCCTGGCAGCGGTGCACGCATTGTGTTGTCGGCGGACTCGGGCGGACATTTCATCACCCAAGGCTTGCTCAACGCAAAACCGGTGCAATTCATGGTCGATACCGGTGCCACCACCATCGGCGTCAGCGTATCCGACGCCGATCGTATCGGACTCAAGTATCTGCATGGTCAACCGGTGCAAGTGACGACCGCCAACGGCGTCGTGAAGGGCTGGAGAATTCAACTGGCATCGGTGCGCATGCGCGATGTCGAAGTGCGCGAAGTCGACGCCGTGGTCACGCCGATTGCGATGCCTTTCGTGTTGCTCGGAAACAGCTTTCTGGCCCGGTTCCAGATGACGCGCAACAATGAGCAGATGGTGCTGGAGAAGCGTTACTGATGCCCTGCCCGCGCCTCTCCTGCCGCGGCAACCCATCATGAGCGTCAACATGGACAGTGAGACCGAGTACGAGGATCTGCTCGGTCTGTGGTCCGACCTCGAGGCAGGCCTGGGCGTCATTCTGGGCAGCTCGGCCAGCGTTCAGGAGTTCGAGCAGCGCGTGTGGCAGTATGGCCGCTGGATGCAGACACTGCTGGCGCGCGACACCGACGTCGGGTTGTACCTGCTATTCCAGCTGGCAACCAACTCGCCAGTGGGCTATAGCGCATCGCATGCACTGGTATGCGCGGTGCTGGCGCACCTGATCGGCAACGAACTGCAATTGCCGCAAGACGAACGCGACAGCATGGTGCATGCCGCCTTGACCATGAACATCGGCATGACCGCGCTGCAGGACGAGCTGGCCAGCCAGTTGGAGCGGCCCTCGCCCAGCCAGCAGGAGGGCATCGACGGCCATGCCCAAACCAGCCGCGCCATGCTGACCGGGCTTGGCATCTGCGATCCGTTGTGGCTCGATATCGTCGCCCACCACCATGACGAAATCACCGACACCCACCCGCTGGCTTCACTGACCCCCGTGGACCGTCTGGCGCGCATTGTGCGCACCGTGGACCGCTATGGGGCCATGATCTCGCCGCGCAAATCGCGCGCCGGGCGCAGTGCCACCGACTCGGTGCGCTCCATCATTCAAGATGGAGGGGACCAGGCAGACGAAATCGGCCATGCGCTGGTGCGCGTCGTCGGACTGTGCCCGCCCGGCACATTCGTGCGGTTGGACAATGACGAGGTGGCAGTGGTAATGCGCCGCTCTGCCAAGCCTAACCATCCCCATGTGGCGATCGTGCTCAATGAAGACGGACTGATGGTGGGCCAACCGCGGCTGCACCGCACGGCCCACGGTAGCCCGCAAATCCGCTCGGCACTGGCCACCGCATTGGTACGGGTGCGGCTCAACCACCACCTGATTCTGCGCCTGGGTGCCTACGCGGCCCAGCAAGCCTGATCGGTATCAGTGCTTTTTGGCACCGAGCCGCGGCTCGGTGCCCTTGAGCAGCCGATTGATATTGGCCGCATGGCGCCATGCCAGCAGCATAGCCATCACCGCCATCGCCATCAGCAGATTCTTGTCCAGATACCAGGCAACGCCGTCGCCAAAAACGTAATACACCGGCGCAAACACGGCGGCCACCAACGAGGCCAAAGACGAATAGCGAAAGAAGAACGCGACGATCAGCCAGCTGGCGGCAGCTGCCAGGCCCAGTATCCAGTCAAAGCCCAGCAAGACACCCAGCGCGGTAGCTACGCCCTTGCCCCCCTGGAAGCGGAAAAAAACTGGAAACAGGTGCCCCAGGAATGCCGCCAGACCGGCCAGCGCCATCGTGCCCTCGAACATGCCGTAGGGCTTGCCATACCAGCCGATCAGCGCCGCCGGCAACCAGCCCTTGGCACCATCGAGCAGCAGTGTCGCCACGGCCGCCGGTTTGCTGCCCGAGCGAAGCACATTGGTGGCTCCGGGGTTTTTACTGCCATAGGTGCGGGGGTCGTGCAGTCCCATGACCCGGCTGACGATGACCGCAAACGACAAGGAGCCCAGCAGGTAGGCGGCCAGCACGGCCAACACGGACCACAGGGGATTGGAAGCATCCATCAACAAACTCTCCAGAGCACCGGGGTTGGCGCGGTCATCGCGTCATTCTGCCAGCGCGCACGATACTGATTTGGCATCGAGCTGCGCCATGCACGCCTCTGGCACCAGGCCGACCAGGAAACCGCGACGTCCTGCGTTGATCAGGATATGGGGCAGTTCCAGAATGGTCTGCTCGACATAGACCGGCATTTCCTTGCGGGTGCCAAACGGCGAGGTGCCGCCGACCAGGTAGCCGCTATGCCGATGTGCCATCTCCGGCGCGCAGGGCTCGATCGACTTGCAGCCGATCTGCCTTGCCAGGTTGCGGGTGCTCACCTTTCGATTGCCGTGCATCAGCACCAGCAAAGGCCGGGCATGTTCGTCCTGCATCACCAGCGTCTTGACGACCGCATAGGGGTCCACCCCCAGCACCTCAGCGCTGTGCTGCGCGCCCCCGTGCTCAAGGTAGGAATAGGGGTGCTCGGTGAACGCCACGCCGTGCGCACGCAGCCAGGCGGTCGCCGGGGTTTCACTGACGTGGGCCTTTTTCGCCATCACTGGGCCGGGTCGCGCAGCTCCCCACGGATCGCATCGATGCCAGAGAGCAGTTCGGGCGACAAAGTCGTGCCCCAGACATCGAGGCACTCATCGAGTTGGGCGATGCTGGTGACGCCGATGATGGTGCTGGCGACGCGCCAATTGGTATAGCAAAACGCCAGCGCCATCTGCGTTGGCGTCAAGCCGTGTTCACGCGCCAGCGCGTTGTAGCGGCGCGCGCCTGCCAGCGAGCCCGGCCGTCCCCATCGCTGCTTGCGTACCGATTCATACCGGGTGATGCGCGCGCCCTTCGGTGCGTGGGGTCCTTCGGCACCCCCGCTGTCGTATTTGCCGGTCAACAAGCCGACGCCCAGGGGTGAATAAGCCAGCAACGAAACGCCGAGCCGGTGGCAGGTCTCATCGGTGCCGTTGTCGTAGCTGCGGTTGAGCAGGCAGTACGGGTTCTGGATCGAGACGACGCGGGACAGGCCGTGCTGCTCGGCCAATCGCACGAACTCATGCACGCCATACGGGGTCTCGTTGGATAGCCCGATATGGCGCAGCTTGCCGGTCTTGACCAGTGCCGACAGCGCTTCGAGCTGCGCATGGATGGAGGTGACCGAGCGTTCGCTGTCGGGGTCGTAATAGATCGAGCCGAACGAGGGCACGTGTCGCTCGGGCCAGTGGATCTGGTAGAGGTCGATCACGTCGGTCTGCAGGCGCTGCAGGCTGTTTTCGCACGAGCGGCGGATGTCATCGGGCGTCATGCCTTTGCCCTCGCGCACCCAGTCCATGCCGCGCGAGGGGCCAGCGACCTTGGATGCGATCACCAGCTTGTGACGCAGGCCCGGGCGCGCCGCCAGCCAGCGGCCGATGATGGCCTCGGTGGTGCCAAAGGTGTCGGCGCGCGTGGGCACGGAGTACATCTCGGCGGTATCGAGAAAATCGATGCCGCGTTCGACTGCGCGGTCCATGATGGCATGGGCCTCAGGCTCAGACACCTGTTCGCCGAAAGTCATGGTGCCCAGGCAGATGGGCGTGACATGGAGGTCGCTGCGACCGAGTGGTATTTTTTTCATGGATCGTGGTTGGCTGTCAAACCGCCAAGTCTATGCCTTGGCAGCTCGCGCCTCTTCCTGCAGACGCAATACCCGCCGCTGCACTTTGCCGGTGGTGGTCATCGGCAATTCACCAACGAACTCGATCTCCTTGGGGTATTCGTACGGTGCCAGCTTGCCGCGCACATGGGCCTGCAACTCGGCGATGAGCGTGGCATCGAAGGCTTGCAGTGACCGCGCAGCACCGCGATGCGCTGCAAACTCGGGCGACAACACCACATAGGCCTTGACCAGCGCGCCGCGTTGCGCGTCGGGTTTGGGCACCACCGCGGCATTGAGCACGGCCGGGTGTTTGACCAGGCAGTTTTCAATCTCGCCCGGCCCGATGCGATAGCCCGCAGCCTTGAACACATCGTCGGCGCGGCCCTGGTACCAGAGGTAACCATCGGCATCGCGCACCGCCAGGTCACCCGTGCGGCACCAATCGTCCGTGAAACGGGCTGCAGTGGCAGCCGGATTTTTCCAATAGCCCAGAAAAAACACCGGGTCTGGCTGGCCATGTAGGTCGAACCGGTTCACCGCCACATCGCCGGGCACACCCACCGGGCATTCCTGCCCCGCCTCGTCGATCACCATGACTCTGTGGCCCGGATAGCCCTTGCCCATGCTGCCCGGTCTCGCTGGCCAACCGACACCGGCAGTGCGCCGGTTGTTCAGGGCGGCATTGCCAACGATGTAGTTGATCTCGGTCTGGCCGAACATCTCGTTGACGGTCACCCCCAGCTGCTGCTCGCAATACGCAAACACCGCGTCACCGACCGCCTCACCCGCACTCATGACGGCTTGCAAGGCCAGGCGAAACTTTTGTCGTGGCGCGGGATAGTCCTTCATCATCGCCTTGAGCGCCGTCGGGAACAGGAAGGTATGCGTCACCGCGTATTTCTCCATCAACGCGAATGCGGTCTGCGAACTGAAGCGGCCATTCCAGGCCACGATCGGGCGGCCAAAATACAGCGTCGGCAACAACGCGTCCATCAGGCCGCCAGTCCAGGCCCAGTCGGCGGGCGACCAGAACACCGCCCGTGAGTCCGACCCGGGGCGTACGGGGTCGAAACCGAACCAATTCTGGCTGCAGACGAAACCGCTCAGGTTGCCGATCAGACCGCGATGGGCAATCAGCGCGCCCTTGGGCTGACCGGTGGTGCCGCTGGTATAGATCAGCACCGCCGCCTCGTCGGCCATCGTGTCGCAGGGCTTGAAACGCGCAGACTCCTGGGCCAACACCGCTTCATACTCGGGATTGGCGTCCCCCCGGCGCTCGCCGACCCGGATCACGGTGCGCAGCAACGGGCAGTTCTCGCGCACCGACTCCAGCGCCTCGATCGCCAGCGCGTCGCAGATCGCCACCACCGCCTCGCTGTCGTGCAGGCGAAACTCCAGCGCCTGCGGCCCGAACAGCATCGACAACGGCATCGCCACCGCTCCCATTTGCAACACCGCCATGTAGGCCACGGCGGTCTCGAACCGTTGCGGCAGCACGATGGCCACCCTGTCTCCCCGCTGCACCCCCAGCACTGCCAGTGCATGGGACAGACGGTTGCCAGCTTCCTGCAGTTGGGCAAACGACCATGCGACCGGTGCCTGTCCGGTGCCATCGGCCAGCACTGCGATCCGGCTGCTTGCATCAGGCCTGGCCGCCCAGCGGCCGCAGCAGACCTGCGCCATGTTGAAGCGCTCCGGCACCTGCCAGCCAAACCCTGCATGCATGTCGGCGTAATGGTCTTGCTGCAAAACCGCCGGATCCCTGTCATCTACTTGACTGCTTGCCACGCCCAGCCTCCTTATGATCGACTTAATGTACCAAGTCAAAAGACCCTCTTGTAGCGTGCACCTGCCGGTTCGCGGCCTGCAATACCATGTCCGTTGCTGGGGCGAACCGAGCCCTGGTGTTCCCGTCTTGGCGATGTTGCACGGCTGGATGGATGTCGCCGCCTCGTTCCAGTTTGTCGTCGATGCTTTGTCCGACACCTTCATGCAAGGTCGCTGCGTCATCGCACCTGACTGGCGCGGCTATGGCGATACCGATGGCGGCGGCGTCGACAACTACTGGTTTCCCGACTATCTCGCCGACCTCGATTTCCTGGTTGACCATTTCTCGCCCGACGCACCAATCGACCTGGTCGGCCATAGCATGGGCGGCAACGTGGCCATGTTTTATGGGGGCATCCGGCCAGAGCGGGTGCGGCGCCTGGTCAACCTGGAAGGTTTTGGGGGTCCGGCCGGTGCGCCGGAGCAAGCCCCGGCACGGTACGCCAAATGGATGGAACAGTTGAAAAAGCACCAGCGCGGCGAACTGGCGCTGCGCGCCTACGACACGCTGGACGGGGTTGCGCAACGCTTGACCAAGACCAACCCGCGACTGGCACGCGACCCGGCGGGGCACGCCAAGGCCGCTTGGCTGGCACCCCATTGGTCGCGCCAGAATTCGCAGGGAGCCTGGGAGATTCTGGGCGACCCCGCACACAAGATCATCAATGCGCAGTCACTGCGGGTCGATGAGCTGTGTGAGGTCTACAAACGCATCACGATGCCACTGCTGGCCGTGGAGGCATCGGACGACGCCATGTGGCAGTTCTGGAAAGGCAGCTTCACGCAGGAGGTCTACCACCAGCGACTGACGTTGGTGCCCGATTGCCGCATCGTCGAAGTGCAGGATGCCGGGCACATGCTGCACCACGACCAGCCCGAACAACTCGCCGCCCTGCTCGAACCGTTCCTGGCCCCGTGACGGATATGCGGACATGAGAAAATGCCCAGTTGATCGACATTCCCCCAACCAGGACCAACACCATGGACGCAGTACACACCAACCAGATCGGCACCCAACTCGTGGATCTGTCGCAGCGCACCCAAGAGTTACGGGGGTATCTTTGACTACGATGCCAAAGCCGAACGCCTGAGGACGGTCAACGCCTCGCTGGAAGACCCGACGGTCTGGAACGACCCGAAGAAGGCGCAGGAACTCGGACGCGAGAAGAAATCGCTCGACAACGTCGTCGTGTCGCTGACCCGGCTCAGCACCGAGCTGGCCGACAATTCCGAGCTCTATGAGATGAGCAAGGACGAGGGTGACGAAGACAGCCTGCTGCAGATCGAGCGTGACACCGCCAAGCTGGCGGTGGAGATCGAGAAACTCGAATTCCTGCGCATGTTCAACAACCCGGCCGACCCGCTGAACTGTTTCATCGACATCCAGTCTGGTGCCGGCGGCACCGAGGCCTGCGACTGGGCCAGCATGCTATTGCGCCAGTACCTGCGCTATGCCGAACGCAAGGGCTTCACGAGCACCATCGAGGAAGAATCCCCTGGCGATACCGCTGGCATCAAGGGCGCAACGATCAAGGTCGAAGGTGACTACGCGTTCGGACTGTTGCGCACCGAAACTGGCGTGCACCGGTTGGTGCGCAAGTCACCCTTCGACTCCTCGGGCGGACGGCACACCAGCTTTGCCAGCGTCTTCGTCTATCCGGAGATCGACGATTCGATCGAGATCGACATCAATCCGTCCGACGTGCGAGTCGACACCTTCCGCGCCAGCGGTGCCGGCGGCCAGCACATCAACAAGACCGACTCGGCAGTGCGGCTCACCCACATCCCCACCGGCATCGTCGTGCAGTGCCAGGACGGCCGCAGCCAGCACAGCAATCGCGACGTGGCCTGGAAGCGGCTGCGCTCCAAGCTGTACGACCATGAGTTGCGCAAGCAGCAGGAAGAACAGCAAAAACTGGAGGACACCAAGACCGACGTGGGCTGGGGCCACCAGATCCGCAGCTACGTGCTCGATAACAGCCGCATCAAGGACTTGCGCACCAATGTCGAGGTCTCGGCCACGCAGAAGGTGCTCGATGGCGACCTCGACGTGTTCATCGAAGCCTCTTTGAAGCAGGGCGTGTGATGCCGGTACAAGGACTGATCTTCGACATGGATGGCACGATGATCGACTCCATGCCCTACCACGCGCAAAGCTGGATCGCATTCGCGCGCAGCCATAAGCTGGAGATCGACGTGGCAGAGTTGCTGCGCCAGACCACCGGCCGCACTGGTGCCGAGTGCATGGAAGTTCTGTTCAACCGCCCGATGGACCCGCAGGAGTGCTGGGAGCTGATCCACCAGAAGGAGACAATCTACCGCGACCTGTTTGCGCCGGTATTCGCGGAAGTGCCGGGTTTCAAGGCCTTCAGCGCGTTGGCCCATGCGCGCGGCCTGCGCATCGGCGTTGGCACCGCCGGTGACAAGCACAACATCGCGTTCGCCATGGGTCATCTGCAGATGGACCCGCTGCCGCACGCGATGGTGGGCGGCGACGAGGGGCTGCCCGGCAAACCCGAACCGGCGATCTTCCTGGAGGCGGCGCGGCGCATCGGCGTCGACCCACAGGCCTGCATCGTGTTCGAAGACGCGCCGTTCGGTATCGAAGCCGCACGGCGCGCCGGCATGCGCGCCGTGGCGGTGTGCTCCAGCCACAGCGCCGATCAATTGGCGGGCGACCATGTGATCGCGCACATCACCAACTACCACGACCTGATCCACAACAATTTTCTGGAGACACTCCATGCTTGAGACCCGCGACGACTCCGGACCGACAGTCAGTATCCAGCGCCTGGACTACACCGCGCCAGCATTCTGGATCGACACCGTTGACTTGACCTTCGACCTCGACCCGGCCAAGACCCGGGTGCTCAACAAGATGCGGCTGCGGCGCAACCCGGACGTACCGGCGCAGGCGCTGCGCCTGGACGGCGAGGAACTCAACCTCGCGCGGGTGTTGGTCAATGGAGGCAGCGCGTCGTTCAAGATCGACGGCAACAAGCTGGTGCTGGAGAACCTGCCCTCGGCCGAGGATGGTGCCTTCGATCTGGAAGTTTTCACCACCTGCCAACCGGCGAAAAACACCAAGCTGATGGGCCTGTACGTCAGCAACGACTCGTTCTTCACCCAATGCGAGGCCGAGGGTTTCCGGCGTATCACCTATTTCCTGGACCGCCCGGATGTGATGGCGACCTATTCGGTTTTGTTGCGCGCCAGCAAGGCGGAATACCCGGTGCTTCTATCCAATGGGAACCTGGAAAGCAGCGGTGACCTGCCCGGCGAGGGCAATGCCGGTCGGCACTTTGCGCGCTGGGTCGACCCGCACCGCAAACCCAGCTACCTGTTTGCGCTGGTGGCGGGGCAGCTGGAGTCACGCCAGCAGCGCATCCTCTCGCGTGCGGGCAAGGAGCACCTGCTCGAAATCTATGTGCGCCGCGGCGACCTGGGCAAGACCGAACACGCGATGAATTCGCTGATGGCCTCCATCGCCTGGGACGAGGCCCGATTCGGCCTGCCGCTGGACCTGGAACGCTTCATGATTGTGGCCACCAGCGACTTCAACATGGGCGCGATGGAAAACAAGGGCCTGAACATCTTCAACACCAAGTATGTGTTGGCGACCCAGACCACCGCCACCGACACCGATTTTTCCGGCATCGAATCGGTGGTGGGCCACGAATATTTCCACAACTGGACCGGCAACCGAGTGACCTGCCGCGACTGGTTCCAGCTCAGCCTCAAGGAAGGCCTGACGGTGTTCCGCGACCAGGAGTTCTCGCAGGACCTGTGCGCCGAGCCGTCCGCCCGCGCCGTCAAGCGCATCGAGGACGTGCGGGTGCTGCGCACCGCCCAGTTCCCGGAAGACGCGGGCCCGATGGCGCATCCGGTGCGGCCTGACAGTTATGTGGAGATCAACAACTTCTATACCGTCACCATCTACGAAAAAGGTGCCGAGGTGGTGCGCATGATGCAGACCCTGGTGGGCCGCGCCGGTTTTGCAAAGGGCATGGCGCTGTATTTCGAACGCCATGACGGCCAGGCGGTGACCTGCGATGATTTCGCGCAGGCCCAGGCCGATGCCAACCCCGGCTCCGAACTGGCCACCCTGTTGCCGCAGTTCAAGCGCTGGTACAGCCAGGCAGGCACACCGAGGATCCGTGCAGTCGGCCACTACGACGCAGCCGCTGGAAGCTACACCCTTACGCTTGCGCAAAGCTGCAAACCGACCCCTGGCGAGCGCGACAAGCAGCCGTTCGTGATTCCTGTCACGCTTGGATTGGTAGGTGCCCAGGGCGACGACCTGCCGCTGCAATTGGCAGGCGAAGCCGCGCCGACAACCGCGCCGCGCACCTTCGTGCTCAGCGAGCTCGCGCATACCTTCACCTTCGTCCATGTCGCCGCCGAGCCTGTGCCGTCGATGCTGCGCGGCTTCAGCGCACCGGTCGTACTGGATTTCGACTACAGCGATGCGCAGTTGCTGCACCTGCTGGCACATGACAGCGATCCGTTCAACCGCTGGGAGGCCGGCCAACGGTTGGCCATGCGCTGCGCGCTGGCGGCTTTGGCGCAAGCCGATGCCGCAGCGCCGATCGAAGTGCTCGACGCCGCGTACCTGGATGCCATGCGTGGCATCTTGCGCCACGACACGCTGGACGCCGCATTCAAGGAACTGGTGCTGACCCTGCCTTCCGAGACCTATATCGCCGAGCAGCTGGAGGTGGTCGATCCGCAGCGCATCCATGCGGTGCGCAGTGCCATGCGTATGCAGCTGGCCACCGCACTGTTCGACGACTGGCAAAAGGTGTTCGACGCCAACAGCCATACCGGTGCCTACCGCCCGGACCCGGTATCCAGCGGCAAACGCGCATTGGCAGGACTGGCGCTGCAAATGCTGTGCCTGGGATGCACCACCAACAGCTGGCCGGGCAAGACCTTTGATCGTTTCAAGCAGGCCGGCAACATGACCGACCGGTTGGCGGCGTTGTCAGCCTTGGTGGCATGTGCGCACCCACTGGCAGGCGAGGCGCTGACCCGTTTCCACGCCATGTTCAAGGGCGACGCGCTGGTGCTCGACAAATGGTTTGCGCTGCAGGCCGGTGCCGGCGACCGGGATGGGCATATCCTGCCGCTGGTACGCCAGCTGATGTCACACCCTGACTTCCATCTGAAGAACCCGAACCGGGCGCGCAGCCTGCTATTTGCCTACTGCAGCGGCAACCCGGCGGCGTTCCACCGCCTGGACGGCGCCGGCTACCAGTTCTGGAGCGTGCGGGTGCTGGAGATCGACGCCTTCAACCCGCAACTGGCCGCGCGGCTGGCGCGTGCGCTCGACCGCTGGAGCCGACTGGCCGAGCCCTACCGCAGCGCGGCCCGCGAGGCGATTGCCAAGGTGGCGGCCAAACCCGATCTGAGCAAGGACGTGCGCGAGGTGGTGAGCCGCGCGCTGGCAGACTGACACGGACCCCATCATGGCATCGTCAAAAATTTCGCTGACCCGTTACCTGGTCGAGCACCAGCGCGTGCACAACCTGATTCCGTCCGACCTGCGACTGCTGCTGGAGGTGGTGGCCCGTGCCTGCAAAAGCATCAGCCAGGCGGTGAACAAAGGCGCACTGGGCAACGTGCTGGGCGCAGCCCTGACCGAAAACGTACAGGGCGAAATCCAGAAGCAGCTCGACATCATCGCCAACGAGGTGCTGATCGAGGCCAACGAATGGGGTGGCCATCTGGCCGCCATGGCCAGCGAGGAGATGGACGGCATCTACGTGGTGCCGCACCGTTACCCACAGGGCGAGTTTCTGCTGCTGTTCGATCCGCTCGACGGCTCCAGCAATGTCGACGTGAACGTGAGCATCGGCACCATCTTCAGCGTACTGCGCAAACCCGAGAACAACGGTGTCGGCGTGTCGGAGGCGGACTTTCTGCAAGCGGGTCACAAACAGGTGGCGGCCGGTTACTGCGTCTACGGCCCGCAAACCACGCTGGTGCTGACCGTGGGTGACGGCGTGGCGATGTTCACGCTCGACCGCGAACAGGGTTCGTTCGTGCTCTCGCAAGAGCGCCTGACGATACCGGCCGACACCAGGGAATTTGCGATCAACATGAGCAACATGCGGCACTGGGATGCACCGGTGAAGCAATACATCGACGAATGCCTGCAGGGCGCAGAAGGTCCACGCGGCAAGGACTTCAACATGCGCTGGATTGCCAGCATGGTGGCCGATGTGCACCGCATCCTGACCCGCGGCGGCATCTTCTTGTACCCCTGGGACAAACGCGAACCCGGCAAACCCGGCAAGCTGCGCCTGATGTACGAGGCCAATCCGATGGGATGGCTGGTCGAACAGGCCGGCGGTGCCGCCAGCACCGGGCGCGAGCGCATTCTGGATATAACCCCGACCCAGTTGCACCAACGGGTCAGCGTGATCCTGGGCAGCCGACATGAGGTCGCGCATGTCGTCGCGCTGCATGCCGCCAGCGCAGTTGCCAGGCCCACGAACTGACCAGCAACCCATGGCATCGGGTGCGGCGACTACGCGGCAATCGCCGCCAATCAGGCGATCAGCCTATAACAGCAAGAACGGTCGAGATTCACCTGCTGTGCGTGCAGCCGCGGGTCTCTGGCGAAGTAGCCATGGTCTTCGGCAACGGTGAACTGCATCACCTGCAACTCGACGCCGGCATGGACGACCTGGCACCCGCCCGCAGTCTGCTCGATCTGGCCGGCGTGCCCTATCAACCCGTCGTCCGGGTCGGCCGCAGCGCAGAAACCATTGCCCAATTTGCCCACGAACTGCGATGCGACCGCATCGTCATGGGCCAGCAAGGGGCCGGCGAAAGCTTCACCAGCCGCGTCTTCGGCAGCGTTGCAGCGCAGGTGCGCCAGCTGCTGGGTGTGGGTGGAGACAACTGCCAGGTGCTCGGGTCCTGAGGGCCTGGAACCTGGCCCGCTCACCAAAACTGCGTGGCTATAATTGCGCCTTCGCCGGTGTAGCTCAGTCGGTAGAGCAGCTCATTCGTAATGAGAAGGTCGGGTGTTCGATTCATCTCTCCGGCACCATGTCAGTAAAGGAAAGTCCGCTATCTAATCCGCAGCGGATTTTTTTGGGGTTACGCCGGGGTTGCTTTTACGGCAAATCGACACCCAAATCACTCGCATCTCCGCCTGCCGATCGTGAGGACATCCACCTTATTGGCGATGCTGGTCCAGGCCACCGACTGCAGAATGCGGCCAACAGGAGGCCGATGGGCATCAATGCAACCGCAACGCAGTGATTGCCCGTCAACAGGCAGCAGCGCATCAGGCGCGAATTGGAACTGCTCCAGGCCGTGGTGGCGACGTTGGGCACTCTGTAGCCTGGCATCAGTCCCGACACATCTTGCGCTCGACCTGTCCTTCGCCTTCACCGTCTGCCAATGCCTGTTGCCCGCGTCATCGGGACCACCAGCACGTAGCGGGGTGGCGCGTGGTCGACGACGTAGCCAGGGCAGGCGTCTGACCCCGCGCCAATGGCAGGGCACGGGTGGCGCCGCTTGACTGCAGCGCCTGCCTACGGCTACGGTGAGTCTTGCCGGCGGCGGTCGATGTTGTGAAGTCAATCACCAGCGTCGAGATCGCGAAGATCCAGATCACTCAGGCTTCCAGTCCCGTGCCCTGGCTTGTGCGTTGGCGCGTTGCTGCGGGGTCAGTTGTTGTTCGATGATGTCCCAGTTCTTCACCGATTCAGCGACGCCTTGCGCGCTGGAGAGCAACCACCAAAAATAAGCTTGCTGTTCGTCTTTGGGAACGCCGCTGCCGTTTGCATACATCACACCCAAATTGGACTGCCCCCTTGGATTACCTTGGTCGGCCGCTTTGCGATACCAAATTGAGGCTTGCTGTTCGTCCTTGGGTACGCCGGTGCCGTGTTCGTACATCACTCCCAAAAAAGACTGCGACTCTGATTCACCTTGTTCGGCCAATATCGTGAACCCATCTGCGGCCGCTTTGTAGTCACCGCGGGTATAGGCGGCAATTGACGCCGCCTCTGACTCATTTTTTTGCTTTGGTCCTTCTTGAGACAGCTTCTGACTTTCCACTGCCGCAGCCTTGTCATGTTCCTTCACTGATACGTAGTTACCACCCCATTGGCCAAAGAGGGTTGGTCAAGCCAACGATTGCCCAAGCCGTCAAAATGAAATTGTGAGTTGACTTCGGCTCCTGCGTTCGGGTGAAAAATAAAGCGGCCAATGCCGCGACGACAGCCGCGCCGAGTACGCAAAAAAGTACGCCTCCCAACCACGCAAAGCCGCGGCCTGGTCCATAAATCACACTTGGCATAAGCGCGACTGCGGCACTGACGCCGATCAGGTGCCGGGTCAGCCGAAGCACCACATTACCTTTCGGGCTGGTGCTGGGCGGGCTTGCTGGCAGAGGCGCAGGGATGGTGTCGTTCATTTGGATCTCCTGAATGGTTTTAGAGTTCGTGAACTGGGTGGCGGGCCGGTACAACTTGCAAGAATGGCACTTGTGGCTACATGCGCGATGTTCAGGTCGGTCGCTGACTCGGGTGATGCCATCAACTTCGCCGCCAGTAACTCGCTGCTCACGTCCGGGTTCTGAATCAGACCCGCGTCCCACAGCGCGTGCAGGTCCGTCCCGCGTCCGAATGTCTGCAGCTGGTACGTGTTGCCGCCCCGGTCGTCGGCATAGCCGGCGCGCAGCGTTTGATGGACGTCTCTGACGAAGTGCAAGACGTACTTCAATGCTGCCAGCCGCTTCTCGCTTGGAGAGTCAGAGGCCCCGACCGCAAGCTGCTTGTTGATAGCCTCCACGACACAGCTACCGTCAGGGCAGTCCCGCCGCGCGTTGTAGGTGCAGTCGCCTCGCGAAAGGTTGACGTAATGCCATGACGCGGTTGTCCGGTTCCTGTGCTCGTCGGCCCAGGTCGACATTGAGGCGAAGGTGGTGCCGTGTTCGAGCGCCAAAAGCTTCTGGACTTGTTCCCGCGCCTTTATGGTCAATTGGCGCTCGGCGATTTGGGCAACGACCTGGCGGCCTTGGGTACCACGCGGGTAAGCAGAGATGGCCAATAGCACCAGCGCCAGAAAACGGGTCGCGCGCATCGCAACCATAGCTGCACTGCCGTCTCTTATTGCCAGCAGCACCACCTGTTGTCAGTTTTCGACATGGCTACTTACAGGTCAAGTCACTGTTCAGGTAGTTCTGTTTGCACTTATAGGTCTTATCGTCTAGCTTTCGTCCTACCTCCTGAATGGCCGTCCTATTCGAGTCGGCTATAACCCGCGCGTTTTGTGCAGCGCCGATCTGAGCAACTTCCCCTGTATTGGTCGCCCCAGTGATCCCCCCTCGAATCCACTCAGTTTGAAACTACTGTCGGGCGGCTTCCGGGCAGTTGATCTGACCTAAGTTGAGGATTTCACCCGGGGTCAGTTGACCGAGTGAGCCGTGTGACGTGCAGGTGCCTGGCACTGCGTCTCGCCAACCAGCAGACCTGCGGTCAAGAACTCCGGCGCCTTGGGCAGCGGCACCGGATCAACCAGTAGCCGGTCCAGCCCGAGAAATCCCTTCTCCTGCCGTGTGCCGGCACGGTAGAGCCGCTGCGGCTGCGGCGGCCCTCGCGGCGGTGACACCGCT